>Ga0325401_1002038_pt1 | contig 17638 bp, 10 predicted proteins | sample PopdelMetagenome_FD_205666 | JGI IMG/M metagenome (GOLD analysis project Ga0325401, IMG submission 205666) | Populus deltoides microbial communities from Bellville, Georgia, United States - Xylem-PdKOR-R2 | ecosystem: Host-associated > Plants > Phyllosphere > Stem > Wood/Secondary xylem | place...
TGCATGAAAAATCGGTCTCCTCTGTCCCTTGACGTGCCTCGTGCATTGGTTTTGTCTATTTGCCCTTTCTGTCCACACCAGGTAACAGCGTAGCATTTACAAGCTGTCTGGAAACTTAAAATATGATCAGAAATAAAATCGTTTCAGCACCATCTGTTTGGTATCGTGGTGGCGCGTGGTGATTTTTATCTGAAAATATATTTGAAATAATTTATGCAACTTCATGCAGTTTCTTTTTGAAGGGCGTCTCGTCAGCAGAAAATGTAACAAGGAATTACAGCCTAGATCTGTACGACGTAGGACCATAAAAAATCAGTCTGAAGCCAAGGAATCTCAGGTGTCTTCTCCAGCAGGTAGCGTAAGTTCTTTGAAAATAGGGGGGGTTTTGTTATTTTATTGAGTTAAAGGAATTCTTGGTAAAATGGTTTGATTAAATAAACTTCATTTATTTCTTTTTATCCGTTGATAAATATACAAAAATGTTTTTAACTCATTATTAAAATAAAAATAATTAAAATACAATGAATATAAACTAATAATTAAAGTTTCACTTCTTATTACTTTTCTACATAACAATATCTTAAATTAAACTTTGTAAACAATATTTGAGAATACATTGTTTTTTATTTTTAAATTAAAAAAAAAGGTTCAGACCGGTCACCAATCCGAACCCAAAAGATCTTGTAAGGTAAACCGAACCGCAAACACCTTTTACCCTCCCTTTTAAAAAAACTCCCGTTAGCGCGTCTCGCCATCGGCGTCAAATACCACCACCACCGCCTGAGTGCCCGAAACACAGACCCAAATCGGAATTTCAGAGAGAGAGGGGGGCAGTCACTCTTTGTTAGCCCTCTCTTCTCTCTTATCCATTCAAAACCCTAAATTTCTCGCATTCACTTCACATGCCAATTCCTTCTATTTGATGCGACGCCCTCATGTCCGCAACCGGGTCGGTTCCAATTCCACCGACCAGACCGACCAGCACAAGATGGATCCTACTATCAAACTCCATACCCGATCCATCAAATCCAAACTAATTACTATCATAACCCTAATCGCTCTCTTATCTTGTTATTATCTCTTTAAATCGAAAACGAAATCGTTTTCTAAAAAATACGGTATCATAATCGACGGAGGGAGTACGGGTACCCGGATTCATGTATTCGGGTACCGAATTGGGAGTGGAGGGAAAGCTGTGTTTGATTTTGAAGAAGGGGCATTGAAGGTGAATCCAGGGTTATCGGCGTATGCGGAGGATCCGGAAGGGGCAGGTGGGTCGGTGGAGGAATTGGTGGAGTTTGGGAAAGGGAGAGTGCCTAGAGAATTGTGGGGAGAGACCGAGGTTAGGTTAATGGCAACTGCCGGAGTGCGGTTGCTTGATTTGGAGGTTCAAGATCAGATCTTGAATGTGTGTAGACGGGTTTTGAGGAAGTCTGGATTTAAGTTTCAGGACAGTTGGGCTTCTGTTATTACTGGTATTATTTGTAGTTATATTTTGTTATTGGTAATTGTCTTAGAGGATTGACATTGGTCGTGATTGTGCTGTTTTTTCGATAGGGTCGGACGAGGGGTTGTACGCTTGGGTTGTTGCGAATTATGCATTGGGTGCTCTTGGTGGCGATCCTTTGGAAACTAGTGGGATTATTGAACTTGGTGGAGCTTCTGCTCAGGTTTTATTTTATCATCTCAAATTTAATTTTTTTTTTTGTGTTATATTGTGCCATTGAAAGTTTGTGAATATATGGCAGTAGGATGGTCGGTAATGAGAATTTAACTTGAAAATGTGGAGAATGACCATTCAAGGGCAGAGTGTTTAGAATATGTTAGGACCCCTTCTATTGTGGTGATGAAAATTTGAAATGTGCTAAGAGTCACTTGGTATGAACACGTCTCCTTGTTATTTGTTGTATTTCTAGATTTAGGGGATCTTTTCTTTTGTTCCTCATGTTGGTTGGTTGCTAATGGTCTATAGAAAATAATTGTTTTTAAGAAGTTAATATTGCTTGAATTTGCTATCTTCTTTCATGCTTTAAGTAATGCAAAATTGTTATCTATGCTTACTGTTTGATGCTGCTGTTGCAGGTGACTTTTGTTTCAACAGAGCCAGTGCCTCCTGAGTTCTCACGAACTATTAAGTTCGGTAATATTTCTTACAATATCTATAGCCATAGCTTTCTTCATTTGGGACAGGTAATCTTTCTCTAGAATAGCAGTCTTCATTTGAGACTTCTCTTATCGTATTTCTTGCTTGTGCTGTGATGCTTTTCAAGATTATCAACATATTTGGTTTTTATTTTTCATAGCTTGGATGGGTGATATTTATACTTGCATATAAATGTTATTGGTTTTGTGCCTTTTGGCATAAATTTGAATATTCCACCATTGTCAAATTTGCCTTTTTTTGTTCTTTTTTGGATAAAGGAAGAGTGAGCCCCAAAATTTGTTAATTCATTTGCTTGAATAGTTTTCTCATGGAGTAATCTAGGCTGGATTACAGTGCTGCAACAATGAGATGAATGCTAGAATGTGGGATCATGTAGGATTAAAGCCCAATGCCATTTTTTCTTCAGTAAAGGTTTGTTAAATAATGGAAAAACAATCAACTAGAAAACAGGGAAAAACTAAAAAAGAGCTTAAATAAAAATTTCTAGCATATTAAGCTAGATGAAAGTGTGTCTGCGTGGGCAGTATTTTAATCTTTATCATTGTGTCAACTGCTTCGATTTTAATATGTGAAACTCTTATAAAACATTTTGCATCTCAGCTGACTGCTTTTAATTGCATATATCTTCATTGCTAGATCTTTGAAGTTTGGTTATTGATCTCTTCTTGGATGCTAAGAAAAAAATAAGTATTGGTAGCTTGTAACTTTTTAATTATGCAGATTGCTGCATTTGAAGCATTGAGGGAATCACTTGTCTCAGGTGACCATCATTTGGGTAAGTATGCCGTGCCTTGTATTTTTTTAAGCGCTTAAATCTGAATTAAATGCAATCTAAGATTATTTTTTTTTTAGTTTTTGAGAATCAATTTAAAAGTAAAATCTGAACACAGCTATATTTATTCTATTACATGGTAAATTTCGTTGTTATATATTTTATCTTTCAATGTGCTCTGTTAGTCTAATATTTACATGCCAATTAAAGGGAACAGCAATAAGAACAAATGTCTATATATCTATGATTAATGTGCATGTTTATATTCTTTAGGCCAGTGATGTAAATTAAGAATAAAAAGTTGGAGGGACGTTACGGGAGGCGGGATGGAGAGTTTGATTTCTTTTAGAATTTCTTATTATTATATTTAAGTAACATAATGACTAAATGAAAAATTAAACATAAAATACTGATGGTGTACCCCTTTCAAATGTTTTGTTAGACTTGGTGCTTTTATATATATGTAAGGATTTAAATACAATTATGAGTTTGAATGTTGTGGATTAAGTTCTTTACTGTTGTTGCAACTGCTCAAAGTTGGGGTATAATTTCTCTACTTCCTTGAAGTTCTTGGGCTTGGAGTAGAGGGTCATCGTTGGTGCAGGCTATATGATATTTTTCTCTCATTGGGTCATGCATAATGATTGTTAAAGTTACTGTCTTTATCTGTTGTTTGATTGTAATCATAGGACCTTTGATTGGTTTGTATTGACCAATATGCACCAGTTCATTCTATCATTATTGGTTTTAGAAATGGGATGTCTTGACATAAATTCTTGCATTTCCCCAATAAAGCAGCTGCTGAATCTCTTGAGAAGGGAATATTTGAGGACCCTTGTACTCCCAAGGGATACTCACATGTTGTGGAGTCTTGGAAGCTCTCTCCAGGTTCTTTGACTGAAAAGAACAGATTTGTATCCACTCTTCATTCTAGGGGCAACTTCTCTGAGTGCAGATCAGCTGCCCTAACACTGTTACAAAAGGGAAAAGGTTTGAAATTCTTTCAGAAGAATCATAGCATGATATTTTGTCATAATTTTATGTCCTTTTAGTTTCTTTATTATCTGGATGCAGAGAGATGCTCCTATCAGCATTGCCACATAGGATCAATATTTGTACCTAAGCTTCAGGGGAAGTTCTTGGCCACAGAAAATTTCTTCCATACATCAAAGGTTTTACAACCTCCCCTCTTCTTCTTGCTTTTTTTTTTTTATGTTGCAGCTTACTGTTTCTTAGTATTTTGTGTTCCATGTAGGAGAAACAACAATTACAGTTACCTATCATGTTCTGATTTTGGTTGCAACCATATCCAGCATGTTTATATTATGCTCTGGTTATACGTTTCCAAATCCCTTTCTTATGTGTTTTGTCCTCTTTGATTGATTAGTTCTTTGGACTGGATCAAAGGGCATTTCTTTTGAATCTCATGATAGCTGGAGAACAGTTTTGTGGAGAGGATTGGTCAAGGTTGAAAAAGAAACACCAATCATTCAAGGATGAAGATCTAGCACTCTATTGTTTCTCTGCAGCATATATCGTTGCCCTACTTCATGACAGCCTAGGAATTGCAATTGATGACCAAAGGTAAATTTCTCACCCACCACGTGCAAGGAGTGTTTTCTACGAATAAGAATTATATGCTTCTTCAATTGCTGAATTATTAAATTAGTCCAGGAATTAAACTGCTTATGTTTCAGATTGCTTTTCACTCTTTGAGCATATGTTGCATACACTTGTTCACATCCCAATTGTTTATTGTTATCATTATCCCCATAGTTGAAATTCTTTTGACTGGCGGTTTTACTGTGCAGAATTGGATTTGCTAATCAGGTTGGTAATATCCCACTTGATTGGGCATCGGGAGCTTTCATCTTGTATACCAATGCTGCCTTGGATATGGAAGAGCACTCTGACTGGATTGTGACTATTATTAGTGATGACCCGCTAACACTACTCTCTCTAATTGGCATAGCCATAGTATTGATATTTGTTGCATGGCCTATATCGAAGTGGGGGAAGCACCAGTTGAAGACATTTTATGATCTAGAGAGGGGGTGGTATATAGTTACTCGAGGTGGAAAAAGTTGATAGCATCTGTGGCAGGATACAAATACATATTCCTGGCTTTGTATATCAGGTGGAAGCTTGTGTAAATTACATGAAGCCTCTATTGATTTTCCACGCTTCCCTGTTCACTGTACAGTCACCCACTCTTAAAGCTTGACAATTCAGTGGGAAGGTGAGATGTATTATTACGTGGGGATCCAAAAAATGCAGTGTAACTAGTGAAAGAACAACGGTATAGGATAGAAGATCAGGTTCCCACTATGTATCTAGCGGGAATTTAAATCCTTATTTTTATTTTACCAAATGCTTCCTCATGGCCTGAACTAATGAATTACTAGCCGAGATGGGGGAGTTCCGCACCTCGACACTGTGTTCAGTGTGCTGTATCAAAATGAGTTATTTAGTATTTATTCACTTCTAGCCTTCTCTGCTTGACTTTGGATAGCTAAACACGTCGTGCCATTTAGGTATAGGTGCAGGCACAGCCTTATCCTGATGCAAGATATCGTGATGCACGAAAGAATGTTACCCATTGACACTGTTGGAGACCAAAAATGGCAGGCTAAAACAACAAATCTTGCCAAGCTAGGCATATGCTATTACGGGGAAAGAAGATACAGGGCATGGTCCAGATTTATCACCTGAATATTGGAACTGGTCCTCGAATAGTGATCATCGTCCATACCCATTCACTAATTAAAAATCTCAGGACTCCGGTGAATATAATACCAGACCGCCGGTTCGAACTCGGGACAGAATAGGGGGGAAACAGGAATACAATAGCCTGCCTTCGTTGGGATTCTCTGTTTCACTATTTGTAGTCAAGGGCCTCTTTTCGTTGGTGATTTTTGGCCATAGTTTCACTTGTAATTATGTTAGGGAAAAAAAAAAACACACCTGACTTGTTTACTTAATTTCTGGAAAATCATTTGAAACAAAGAACAATGCTTTTACAATCTATCATAGAACCAGAAACATGGATATTACTGGTATAATGCTGTAGTTAGTCCTTGTTTTATTTTATTTGTTTTCCATGAAAAAAGAAAATGATTTAAACATTGGAGAGATAATGAATAATTTATTATAATTTTTGTTTAAAAAATATTAAAATAATATTTTATTATTATTTTTAAAACTTTATGATTCATATTAGCATTCCAAAACAATTCAAAAATATTTAAAAATTAAATTTTAAATAAAAAAATTAAATTTTAAGTAAATGATGTTTTAGCCGCACATTTTTAGTATTTCATATTTACCTAAGTAACCTTTCTTTTATACTGCCTTCCAGCTCTATCTAATCCTCTTGCCAGACAAAGACAATGAACGCGTCAATTACAACATCTTGCTCTACAATCGATTACAGAGATTTAATGGCGATTTCGCTTCTTTAAATTTATACTAAGTTTGAAAAATATAATTTTAAGATTCTTCATGTTTTCTCTTTACGAATTTTCATGGTTTTTTTATTGAAAAAAATAATTAAAATGATGGAAAAGTCTAATATAATATAAAGTAGTTCGTTCTTTCTTAGTTAACTACTATAAATTTTATATGATGATTTTTAATTTAAACAAAATAAAAATTATTATCTTATAGCTAGATTATCAAGAATACAGAATTTAAAGGTAAGTATTATAGATTATGGTTGTTTTTCAAATAATTTTTCATATCAAAATATATATCAATGATTTTTTTTATTTTTTAAATATTATTTTTGACATCAGCACATCAAAATGATTTGAATATACCAAAAATATATTAATTTAAAATTAATAAAAAATAAAAAAAAATTCAAATTTTTTCAAAAGCATTTTTGAAACACAAAAATAAACATAAACTATGGCGGCTAATAAAATAGTTATAATTTTAACAGATTTTTTATTTTTTTATAACAAAATTATTCTTCATTGGTTTCATTCTCTGTTTACTCGATGTGTAATGAATTTTTTTTTTTGGAGGGGATGGATAATTTAGTAGGATCATGAGTTTTGAGCGTATTTGAAAGTGTGATTATGGTTGTTTTTTAAAGTACTTTTCATTTAAAAATATATTAAAATAATATTTTTTTTATTTTTAAAAAATTATTTTTGATACTAGCATATCAAAATGATCTAAAAATATCTAAAAAATTAATTTAAAATTAAGAAAATTAAAAATACAAAAACAAAACACACCTTTTCCCCCAAGACAATGAAAATGAAACGCCATATGTTTCCAGTCTCTATAAATATCCTTCGTTCAAAATAATAAACACTTGGGACCTGAGATACGAGGAAGGGGGACGTGGTAATGAAATGATACTAACAGATAAGGAGGGGTATTTTGGTCTTTTGACAAGACGATTTTGATAAAAACTGTTGCTGAAGAAAAGTCATCGTGCCAACCGCTTTTCGACAACGACAACCCACCCGGTATCTTTCTGGATAATCTTTATTTTTATTAAATTCCGGATCAGATGAGCTGGATGGTTTGGAACCTCAGAAACGACCAGTCATGCTCCTTCCCGAATTTGGCTACGGGCTGTATTAACGGGTGATCGGTGGAATATGATAGTTATTTTTTGAAATGTTTTTTATTTTAAAATATATTAAAATAATGTTTTTTATTTTAAAAATTAATTTTTAATATTATTATATTAAAATAATTTAAAAATATATAATTAATGATTTTACACAAAAAAATAAATCAAGAAGAAAGTGTGTTCGGAACGGTGAAGCGACGAAGAAATTAAAGTGATGGAGAAATATTGAAATTTGTATTTTAGTTTTGGTCTCACAGAGGAGTAATTCCTCTGTAAAAAGTTGCGGGAATCAATCATGCCTGTAGATGAAATTTGCAACCTGGCCATTCTATTCTTTTTTCTAAATATCTCATCCATTACATAAGTAGATTTCCTTGATATTTTTTATAAATTCAATGGTTGGTATTTTTTTATAAATAAATTTCATAATACAATTATATAAGATTAATATCACTACATATGCATGAAGAGCATGTTTATTTCCGCTCTTAAAAGCGCTTTTAAAAAAATTAATTGATTATTTTTTAATATTTTTAAATTGTTTTTATATATCAATATAACAAATAATTTTAAAAAAATTATTTTAATATATTTAAAAATAAAAATTACTTTCAAAAAATAACTACTAAGCTAAAATTATCCAACGTGGTTATGTGGGAAGACTTCAATTCCTTCTATGCATAGCTTAATTAGCATTCAGCAATCACTGTTCATAAATTAAATTTTTAATATTGATATTAATTTGTCTTTCACGGAAAAAAAAAAACCCAATTGCCAAATGGATATATTTTGAGAGAAATTAATGGACCCAACCATGAGGCCGAGTAGTTGTGTCCCTGTTAGAGGTCCGGCAGGCGGGCACTTGGTAGCTTAGCTTAGGCGGGAAGTGAGGAGAGAAAAATATCTCGAGTAGATTCATGGTCAAAGAAATGAAATGAATATGAAAATGCCACGGACATGAAAAACACTAACGACGTTTGTTGGATTTTTTTTTTTTAAAGTGATTTTTTAAAAAAATATATTTCTAGAAAATAAATTATTTTTTATATTTAGTGGTATCATAAAAAATAAATTGAAAAGTATTTTTCAGTGTTTAACTATATCATGAAAAATAAATTGTTAATATTTTTTTTCAAACTTGTTAAAATAACGAGAAACAAGTCACAGATTATAAAGTTGAATGAGAATAAAATTGAAAAAAATATTTAATTTCATAAGCTATCTCAAATAAAATAAGTAATAATCAAAATAATGGAGATCAAATTTAACATATAAAAAGTTGAAAGATTATGAAATTAAAAAAAATATAATTTCACAAATTATTTCAAATAAAATAAATAACAATCAAACGAATGAGTATCAAATCTAATATATATAAAAAATCAATTAATGATAAGATAAAAGCAAAAAACATTCATAAAAATAAAAATCAAAGTTGATATAAAAATCAAATTCTAAGGGATGAAAATACAAAAAAATTCAAAACAAAATATATATCAATCAAAAGTTTAATGATTAAATTTAATATAGTCAGCAAATAACATGATATTTCTAAACTTTTCATAGCTTTGGAAAGTGTTTTCTGCCCAAGATAAAAAGAAAACACTTTCTTAAAAACCAAACTAAATTTTTATTTGATTGAAAAGTATTTTTCGTTGAAAAATTTTTCCAATAACAAACAAACACATAAAAATTTAAAAAATAATTTTCAAAAACAACTTTATGTGAAACAAAGAGGGCGGTGATTCTCTTTTTCAGTTCTGGGATTTTTTCCGTCTTGATCTCCTAATTATTTGTCTTCGTATTTGGTTCTTTAATATCACTTTGATTTTTTATTGTTTTTAATTGTTTGTTTATCATGTTCGTGTATGGTTAATGTTGACGAGATATTTTGTTGTTCAATTAATTTGACAAAAACAAATTTTAATTTATTTAAAACAATTAAAATTTTAGGGACTAAATCTAGAGCTTAAAGAAATGTCCAGTCCATTTTTTTGCCGAAATCTAAGACTGATTTCCACAGTTATGGAAGAAGTTCATGTCCATTTTTTAATCCTGGTCCCTTAATTGTTTGTTTTTTTAATTCGATTGGTTCACTTTGGTTTTATTTCAGGTATGAAAAAGAAATTCTCTGGGTTAAATGGTGCTCGATCTTGCAAAACTATACAATTTTAGGATGATTTAGAATAATTAAGCGATAAGGGATTATAATTGAAGCTAAAACAAGTATAAAGATTAGAGTAGAAGTCAAGTACGTTGGTGCTTGTGGTGCACATGCCAACAAGTATAAGATGTCCATCATGTTTAGACGGAGCACAGGCGTCTCCTAACATCCACGCGCTAGCTTTCACATGGTGGCACTGAAAGCAGCACGCAAAGCTCTTACACCAGGACCGATGTGTAGCGGCAGTTTGACACCAATAATTTTTTTTTCTCATTCTCCCTTTTTTTCTTGGAAATCGAGTTATGCCTGCTAAAATTGAAAGGTGTGCTATTATTTTGTTTTTATATCAAATTTGATTTTCAAACTTTTAATTCCTATTTGTTTTGTTTTGAATTGATTTTTTTTTTAATTTACACTTCAGTATTTGATTTTATTTTTTATATCAAAATTGATAATTATTTTTTTCAACTGTTATTTGTTTTGTTTTTAATTTTATTCTTATATGATTTTTTTTTTTAATTTTACCATTTAACATTTGGTTTCATTTTATTTATATGTCAAATTCGATTATTATTCTCTTGATTGTTATTTGATTTGTATTAAATTCTTTTTATTATTTTTTTTCTTCTTAATTTCACCCTTTAATATTTTTATTTATTGAGAATTTAACTTTGTAATTTTTTTGAATTATTCTTCCATGTGGTAATTTTAATATCATGACTTGTATCATGATTTTGAAAGTTTAGCTCTTTCGACTCCTTTTGATTCTTCTCAATTTCATCTCTTTCAACTCCTTTTTTTTTATTTGTATTAAATAATTATAATAAGAAGAAGATCTCATGGTCAAGTTGTTAATTTTGAAGGCTGACTCATGTTATTATTTTTTTTAATCTTACTATTCAATATTTAATTTGTTAAGAATTAAACTTAATTTTTTTTTTAATAAAATTATCTCATTTTTATTATCAAACAAGATGCAGGAGCTTTTAAAAATATTAAGAAAAAATCTTTCTGCATTTATATTTTTCGGTTAATCATTGATAATTTCTTTTGGGTTGGCAGCCCTACGCGTGGAGAACCCCAACACTAATAATTAGGGGGTCCACATCTCTCGGTCATTTCTACACATTATAATTCAAATTATATAAAATACCAAAACTATCCTCAACCCCCACCCCCAGAATTGGTCGGGAGTTGGTGAGCCATCCGAGAACCCCTCCTCCATTAATTAAAAACCCCGGTATTCTCTCGTTGCTTAAATCCCAATAATCCAACCTTCTTCTTACTATAATTATTTATTATACTAAAAACAATACCTTTAATTATATCATATTCATCGTGAAGCCCTAAGCTTGCAAAATCCTACATTACGCGCTTTTTACCTGCCCTCTCTCTCTCTCTGGTCTCGCCTATTTCCTCGCTTAAATATCCACACAAATCCTAAAACACATTCGCGTAAATACAAGAAAAGAAAATTTCACAGGTGACCCAACCAAAAACAATTTCACAATTCTTTTTTCGGTTCTCTCTTTAAATTTCTCTCTCGAGATCCTTCGATCCGCTGTTTTGAAGCGTGATCCTAGGGTTTCAAATAAACTAATTTGTTCTTTCCATTTGTTTTTTTAGTTTGAAGAGGAGAAAACGAAATTAGGGATTGCAAATGAGTGATCACGTGGTGTTGGACGTTGACCAACTCATAAGGCCAGGGTCGGCGACGCCTGCTGAGGAGTCTGATAAGGCGATCGTCAAAGAGGCCGATGTCGGCCCTTCCTGCTCGAGGGCAAATGATGGAATCGATGATGGTATTTCGGGGGAGGAGGAGCCGTTGATTCAGGGGGCCGAGTGTCGCATTTGCCAGGAGGAGGATTCTGTTAGCAATTTAGAGAATCCTTGTGCCTGCAGTGGCAGCCTCAAGGTACAATAAATATTGACAAATTTTATTTTCTCTTATTTTGTTCGTATCTTAATCTCTTTAAATATTCTGAAATTGAGGGTTTTTGGTCAATGAAAAGGAGGGTAATAATTAATATAGCTTTTAAATGTCATTTTGTGCTCTTTAATGTTTGATTTCGAATGCAATTGAATTCAAGATTGGCCGGCCAGTGCCCGTGGATGATAGTTTTACTATCTTGGATTTAAAGCTTGATTTTTTTAATTCTTTGTTTAGTGTTTTACTCCTGTTAGACATCATTCGAGAATTTGTTGTTTCAGAGAATTGTATTAGTTTGTTTCTCGTGATTTTTTTTGAGCCCGTGAGATACATTTTAGATAATTTGACTACACTAGCAACTTTTGCTTCAATGGAATCTAGTGGCAAGAAAGAGAGCTCCTGTTTTCCATCTCATCCCTTTTTAAATGCCATCTGATCCTAGCAGCCTTCAGATTGATGTTAGTCTTTGATATACACTTTTTTATATATGTATTAACGGCTTCAATTTCTCTCATCCAGTATGCTCATAGGAAGTGCGTCCAGCATTGGTGCAATGAGAAAGGTGATATCACTTGTGAAATATGCCATCAGGTATGCTCATTTATTATCGTTTTGTAGTTGTTCTCTGTAGTGGGCTGCATGCTTGTTGATCTATATATAGTGCACCGCTTCATGAATTTACGTGAATTTCTTTCATGAAAACTTGCCGGGCAATTTTGAATCTCACCTGCTATCAAAAGCAGCAGGAAGGCATAATGATCAAATTGCAAGTAAATAAACACTTCCAAAGCTTACAGGTGATGTTGGGGACCGTAGGTTTCCAATGGGTCACAGCAGGCTTAATTGATCAGGAGCTATACATGTAGAGGATTTGTTTTTGTATTTGAAAAGGAGATTTAGGTTTGTATACCTTTGACAATTTCTTGGATTTCATGGAACTGAGTACAAGAGGGCAGGAAGAGTATTGTCTTTAACTCTTCAGAGGTTTTTTGTGGTTAAAACTTAACTTCTGACATGTTGGATCATTGTTTGCAGTTGAAAAGTTCTTAAATTATTTGTACTTGTTTTGTATGTATTTCTAGTCGATAGACATTTTTTTTGGCTTATGTTTAGAATATAAAGTTGTACATTTTGGTATGTGGTGAGCTATAATCTTCCTTTTCTTATAAAAAAAGCAAATTGAACAGATGAATGTACACAACATGCAAAATATATCATTAGCTTCTTGTGGTCATGATACTTGCAACATTACTAATCTACTCATTAAGAAGATTGCTCCTCAGCTTCCTCTTTTGAGATCTAGAGAAATATGTCTGAACAGGACTCTGCCACACTTCTTAGATGAAAGTAGCTTCTACTATATTCTGATTTCTGCAAATACCATGTCTGTCTACTCCTGGAAAAATTTCCTAACTTGTGTATTTTTATTTTATTTTAATTTTCAACTTATAATAGATTATAATTGATTTTCTTGTTAATCTTTTCTCTATGATGTACAGCCTTACCAACCTGGTTACACTGCTCCTCCTCGTCCACCTCATTCTGAAGATACTGGTATTGATATTGGGTATGTTTAAACTAGTATTTTCATTGTTTTATTAGTTATCTGTAATTATGCTCTTTGTTCTGGAATCTGGAATTGCTGGGGCTTTTTTTATCACTTGCATAAAATTTTACACACATAAAACTTCAACTTGGACCAGGGGTGTGTGCGTCAAAATAACTTTCATGTCGTTTACCAATCAATGATGATTTTTGCATCATCACACATTCTTTTGCTGATCCTTTTTGTAGTGGAGGCTGGACAATCTCTGGCACTCAACTGGATTTGCGTGATCCTCGCCTATTGGCAATTGCAGAGGCTGAGCGTCATTTTCTAGAAGCTGAGTATGATGACTATGCTGCTTCAAATGCCAGCGGAGCCGCTTTTTGCCGCTCAGTTGCTCTTATTGTAAGCCCTTAATTTCATAAATTCCTCTTATCGTATTTGCAGGAATCTAAAGTATTCTTTTTCATGGCTCCACTTGAAAAGTTTATTCAAAATCATATGTGAATTGGTCCAGTTGGTCATTTGTAATATGAATTAAGGCTATTTACCAATGTGTCTGTTAACATGGAAGTATTTGTTTGCAATCATAATAGGATCATATTCTCTCAATACCTGGAGAATACTAGCAATATAAAGAAACCTGTTTAGATTATTATTTGGAGGCTCGAACAAACTTCCTTCTAGATCATTTGGAAGTTCCCCTGAACATACCAGTTGAGTTTCAATGCTGATGGATACTTGCATCTACAATTTCTCTTGCTGATGCTTTCTTATTTGAGCTCTCATTTTTCTTTGATTCTCTATTCAATTGAGATTTGGTTTTAATCCCAAACTCACTCATATTGCAGTTGATGGCCCTCCTGCTCTTGCGTCATGCATTGACTGCTACAGATTCTGATGGAGAAGATGATGTATCTACATTTTTTTCTGTAAGTTGAATTGGGATTACCGTCTATTCTATGGTGACGATGATCATTTCTTCATCATTTAGTGTTTTTTGGATTTTATGTTTTCACCGATCTGATGAACTGGTGGATCCCCTACAGCTTTTCTTGCTTCGAGCAGCTGGTTTTCTTCTGCCCTGTTACATCATGGCTTGGGCCATCAGCATCTTGCAGCGTCGTAGGCAAAGACAGGTCAGTGTTTTTCCTTTCAGTATTAATCTATTGTATCCTATTTGTATCGTTTGTGCTGAAGCTTGTACCATAATTTGGTTTAACAGGAGGCAGCAGCATTAGCAGCAACACAAGTAGCTTTTGTGCTACAATCAGGGCAACAGAGGGGTCTGCAGTTTACCATAGCACCGGGACCTACTGTAACACCTCACCAGGAGCCTGTTTAATATACCACTAAAGAAATGATCGTGTAGCAGTAATGGAAGGATGAAAGAGACTGCCGTGAATAATTTTATCCTGAAAAATGTCCAACGGCCTGTTTATAAGGCCAAAATGCTGTCAATCGGTACCCTATCCTGTTTAAAATGTGTAAATACATTACATTGTGGCGAACACAGAAAGAAGAATTATAAAATCTGCTGGCAAACATGAGCGTCTGTTTCCTCCAGTATTTTGTACTTTGTTTAAACTTATTATGTTTCAAGGCTAATTTTCAATCATTTCCTTCTAATTCGAGCGTTTAGTTTTCGTGCTTTGAAACTGGTTTTATTTTCTACGATTGGCACCATAATTTTATGCAGTACAGTGATCGACATGTTTGTGTTATAAAGTTGAAAAAAGCTTCTTGATCGGTTCTTGCTCCAGTACTTCGGAGAAATTGTACCAGAAAGATTAGGTTCAGCCCTCCTTTTGAAATTAAGAACAGCCAAAACAGGATCTGGCCAGGCCAGTGTTCCTGCCCTGGGGAAGACCGAATAGAAGAATAGGAGGAGCTGATAGTAGTTGATGCTGGGGGTATTTGTTTTCTGAATAATCAAACTCCAGGTGGATGTGTTCCAGGGGAGGATCGTGATCTAACTGGCATTGGTTCACAGGAAAGATATCTTATGTAACTCACGAGTTTGAACCGCGAGACCAGGAGGGTAGATTGCAGCAGAGATGGCTCCATCTTCTCATCATCCTGTAAAGTGAAGAAGGGGATGGAGAGAAAATGCATTGCTCATCACAAAACAACTGTTGAGAAAGCATCAGGTATATTACTACTACTCTATTAAAAAAACTTAATAAGTTTATGGTGCTTCACTGTCCATACTATACTAAAAAAACTGAATAAGTTTATGGTCTTCACTGTTCACATGAACAGTGAAGCCCCTTAGGTTTTTTTTTTTGTCAAATTTTTTCCTTAAGTTCTATTATCAAGAATTTTTATTTCAATTTTTTATTGATTTTGAATTTATCATCATAATTTACTTTGATTTGCATTTTATGAAATTATTGTAATTTTAAATAAATATCTCAATATTTGATTGGTACTCAATTTTTACAAACATTTATTTTTATTATCATAGCATTAATATATTTTTAAAAACTCGTGGAGTTCATGATCCGGAATGCATGTTTTGTGAGTTAAGTCTTGAAACCTAATTTGACCGAATATGTTGTCATCTTATTATTAATTTTTTTTCAAGATGTTATCTTAAAGTTTTTTTAAAGTCATACCATATTTTTAATGGTTTTCCAGGTTGTCTTTGGATTTAACAAGTCAATTAGGTCACCTAAAATCAACTTCCATGTATGTTAATTGTAAATCCGGGCTAGGCAGGAAGTTAAGTCGAAAGGTTTTAATGTTGACCCGTTAGGTCGAGTTTAATAACAATGTCAAATAATTTTTTTTATAAAAAAAATCCCATCTTTCAATTTTTTTTTCGAATTGAATCCTTTATGATTTTTTTTTTTATCAATGTTCTCCTTTATTATTTGGTTGATTTTGAATTGATAATAATTTGTTTTGATTTGTTTTCTACAAGATTAACGCAATCTCAAACAAATGTTTTGTTATTTGGTTGATACTCAATTTTGAAAGTATTTATTTTTTCTATCATATCATTAAGTAAAAAATAATTTAAAAAACAAAATTATTAAATCCCGTGGAGTTCATGATCTAGATCGCATGTTAAGTTGTAAAGTCCGAATAGATCTAATATGTCGCATTCTCAATATTAAAAAAAAAGATATAATCTTGAATTTTTTTTAAAAAACAAAATCATATTTTTTATCAAACTTTTAAATTGTTTTTAAATTCTATCAAATCAATTGAATCATGTTAAAATAATTATTGTACAATTTAATTTGAAACTCATGCTAAATAAATAGTTAGAATTCAAAATTTTTAAAATTCACATGTTGGATATTATTTAATAAGAACGATAAAGAATTACTCACGATTTGATTTCTTCTTTCATATTTTTTATCCAAATTGCATTTGTAAGACCCAAACTTTTGGGCCAAACCCAAGCCCAAGTCAGCCCAAACTTAACCTAAGTTAACCTAGGTATATAAAAAAAGGTTGCAAGAGAATTACTGTTCTCTCTTCTAAGTCTTGTGGCCGCCGTGACCCTTTCCTCATCAAACCAAAGATTTCAGTTTTTGATTTTGAGTTTTGGGTTTAAGAAAAGTAGAAGTAGTAAGTAAATGATTCTCTCTCATGTTATTTTTAATTATGATTTGTTTATGGAAGGATGAGATAGATAGATAGATAGATAGATTAGGGTTTATAAGGATTAGAAGTTTATGTTGTTAAGATTGATTTATGATTATTAAGGGTTTAATGTTAGGTGATTAATTAGTATGTTGTTAGAAATAAAGATTTGTGAGTTGATTTGTTTAAATTAATTTTTATGGGTTAAGAAATTCATTTTTACCTTGCTGTAAAATCTGGACAGAATGGTCTTGAGGTTGAAGATGATCAAATTTTATTTTGGTCCTTGATTTGTGAAAGTTTCAGTTTAATCCCTAAACTTTAGAAAAATTACAATTTGACCCCTAAATGTATTTTGAGATTCTGGACAGTGTTATTATGAGGTTAAGGATGATGAATCTCAGTTTGATAATTGATTTGGAATATTTTCAGTTTGGTCCCTAAATTTTGGGAATTTACATTTTAGTCCCTAAACTTTATAAAAATTACAGTTCGGTCCCTGATTCGTTCTAGACAGAATTAAGGATGGCTTATGGGTGAAATTCCAGTATGGTTATGTATTTACAGTTTGGTCCAGTTTTGGTAAAATTACGTTTTGGTCCCTGTTTTGGATAATTGTCATTTTAGCCCCTAAACCTAGGAGACTAAACCTGGTTTTCTTTTATGCATTGGAATCTTTTATTTGTGTTGCTTTGAGTTGCTTTTGAGTATATTTCGCATATTTATTGTAGGTTCTCCTAACGATCTTCAATAAGTTTTTCGGGTCTTTCATCTGATATTCCTTTTAATCTATATTCTTCCGGGTGAGTGGGATAATCTTTAATATGCATATAATATAAATAAATATGTATGTTGATTATACGATGAGTACAAC
>Ga0325401_1002039_pt1 | contig 17638 bp, 8 predicted proteins | sample PopdelMetagenome_FD_205666 | JGI IMG/M metagenome (GOLD analysis project Ga0325401, IMG submission 205666) | Populus deltoides microbial communities from Bellville, Georgia, United States - Xylem-PdKOR-R2 | ecosystem: Host-associated > Plants > Phyllosphere > Stem > Wood/Secondary xylem | place...
TTTCGTTATGAAAAATTGAGGACTAAAAGCTTCGAATTTAGGTCTTGTAAGAGTATTAAATTCGAGGAACAAAATAAAAAAGAATCGAAGGGATAGAGACAGATATTTACGGCTTTAAACCGGAGAAAATAAAAAAGGGATTGTGTTTATTAGAGAAGAGAGGAGAGGAGAGGAGATCGAGAGAAAATGGGAGATTATCATTTCGTGTACAAGGATGTAGAAGGAGCTTCTACACAATGGGATGATATACAGAGAAAGCTTGGAAACTTGCCAGAAAAACCACCTGCTTTTAAGCCACCGCCTTTCACTCCGGGTTCTGATCAAGATTCTATCCCCAAAGACAAATCCTTTCTTGATTCCAAAACTGAAGAGGAACTTGAGTTCCTTGAAGATGATCTCGATCTCGATGACGACCGCTTCCTCCAAGAATACAGGTCCCTTTTTTATCAATTCATTCAACTAAGTTTTTCTTGCTGTTTCTGTCTAGGGTTTCAAATAATTGAAAAAACAAATTACATGCATTGGGATTTAGGATTCCTCTATGCTGAGTGGGTAATTCGGACTAGAAGATTTTATTTATTTATGTTTTTTTTTTTTGTTAAAAGACAGAAGATTAGCAAAAGATCTACTCTTGCTATTGTAAGAATGTGTCTGCAAGCTAAGTTGTTTTTGGTTTTTCTAGGGGAAAAAAACTTTGATTTTGACTGATTGTCGCTGAAATTTAATACAAAGTTTTTTTTTTTTCTAATAGGAAGAAGAGATTGACAGAAATGAGGGAGGCTACAAAGATTGTGAGGTTTGGATCAGTGGTGCCGATATCGGGTTCGGATTTTGTGAGGGAAGTGTCGCAGGCAGGTCCGGATGTTTGGGTTGTGGTGCTTTTGTATAAGGATGGGTATGCGGAATGTGGTGTGCTTATGAAATGTTTGGAAGAATTGGCAGTGAAATATCCAGGGACAAAGTTTGTTAAGATTGTGTCTACTGATTGTATACCGAATTATCCTGATCATAATCTTCCTACTTTGTTGGTTTATAATAATGGTGCTGTGAAAGCTAACTATGCCGGATCAAGGAGTTTTGGACGGAGATGCACACCTGAAGGTAATTTATCATGTTTGGCCTCTGATCTGTTGTTTTTGAGTGCTTAAGATCTGTGCTTTCTGTTGTTTGGTGCTTCCTTTTCATTGTTTCAGTTTATACATTTTATCGGCTTTTGTTATAACACCTGCATCCCCTAAATCTAAAAATTATTTCATGAGTGTTTACGAATAAAGTTTTCAGGCATGTTCTGCGAGAATATCCTGTATTTATAAAATCTTATGTGGTCTAGTGATTGTAATTCTCCTTGATGTCATATACTGGTTTGTCTAGGAAAGGAAATTCTGGAAGATCGACAATGAACTTTCTAGTGAACCAAAATGAATGAAACATTTTTACGAGACTTAATAGATTTGGCAGTTTTTATGCAAAATGCATTTTAAATCTAAGCTATGGATGTTTGAGCGATGCCATTTCTGAATATTTAATTTTTGTGAGCACCCCTAGTTAGTGGCATGATTGATTTTTTACCTTGTTTTCCATGCTTTGTACTAAATAGAGATATGCATAATACAATACATCTTTCTCTCTGGTCTTGCAATGATGATTATATCACAAAATGCCTGAGGTCGAAATAGTGTAGAAGGTAGAAATCAAAGTTCCTCTTTCAGTGTAAAATTCTTTTTTTATAAAAAAAAATTCCTGGATGAAAGTGTTGTTAGATTTAAGATCATGAGAGGATTCTCTTGGCAGGACATGTAGCAACAGATGACTAGGTGTTGCCTTAGTTCTATGCCCCTTTTTATTATTATTATTATCCCACCTGTTATCCTGATACTGCCAATTTTTCTTCTTTTTCTTTCAAACTAGGTGTTGCCTTGGTTCTATGCCAATCAGATCCTGTACTAAATGATGGTCAGGGTGGAACTGATAGATCAAGAGATTCTGTGATTGAAGGAGTTCGGAGGAAGCTCATTGAGAAGGTTGTGAAGGAGCATGAAGATGATGATGGATCATCAAGTGATTAGGACTTTTAGCTTTTCCTCCCCCCTCCTCTTTTGTGTTTCTGCGAGGGAGGGAAAGAAAGAAAGTTGTGTTGTATGCATGCAGTGTAACTTCTTTACTTTTTGGATATTTTTTGTTTCACAATCAAGTATGTTGGTTTGCCCATCTTCTGAAACCAAGATGTGTTTATATTGAAAATTTTAGTTTGAAGATATTTATTACTTTGTAAGAATTTGTTTGAAAGTATTTATTTAATTGTCTGCAATCAACTTTCATTCAAGCTTTAAGCTTCGTTTGAAAATATTGCTCCTTGCCGTTTTCATTGGTTTCATTCCTTTCTAGGAGTTTTCTTATTTATACAAGGGAAAAATTACTTTGACTATCCACGCAATTTCACTTTTCCTTTGTAGTTTCCGAAATTATACCTAACATTGCAGTTCAGTATAATTTTAAATTTTGATAAAAAGATAAAAATACCTTCTCATATAATATCACCTCAATGACCCAACCTTAGAAGGGTATGAGTAATTTTCCGTTTATATAATTTAAAGTCACTTACTGTCAGCATTAAAGAATTGGGAGGCCTTGAATGCAAATGATGTATGCATGGAAAGGTTGAGGAAAATCCGCAGACAATTGCATGAAACTTCTTGCTCCAGCGCGGGGTTGTATATTGTGCAGGAAGTTGAATGTACGTATTCAAAAGCATAAATACAGACCAAGGCAAAACTACAGTGAAATGCTATGTTAGAGCTGCTGACTTGATGCTTACTTTTGTGACAGGTGATCCTGCATTATAGAAGTCCTGCCACAGTGCCCTCCTGTGTGCTTGGACTTCACTGGTGCTCTGTTTCTGTGATCTGAGTTTTGAGAAAGTAGTGGTTGAACATATCATAAGCCAGTGGTTATCCTATTGGTTATGGCTATCCTCTATTCAAGAAATTCTGCCGGTTGTAATTATGAGGCTGCCGGGATTGTTTTGCTCATATTGGACTACAGCCTATGCAGCTGAAAACTATCCTCTGTGGTGGCCCTAAGGTGGTTTTCTGGTTGCGTTTAGTTGAACTGATCGGTTTGTTGTTTTGTTTTTGAGCCATTGGGTTTGTTGCGGTAGAAATTTATAGTTGCAATGGTTTTCCTTGTTGCTGTTTTTTTTCCTTTTCTTTTTCCTGATTTCTCTTAGGAGACAGAGGAAATGATTTCAGAGTTTATTTGCTGATATTCTAGGTGCTTTGAGATGGCTGTGAAATTGTCCACAAAACACTGATCTCAACCAGAGACTCTTACAAGTGCAATTGTGCCATCGCAGCTATTGGAGACCGTGTGTGTCGACATTTATGTATATATACTCGTTACAAGGACAGTCATTGCTTTGGTCAGTACGGGGCTTCCATAAGTTTTCAAGCTTCACCTACAATGCACAAGGATGGCTAATTACTGAGACATTCCTGCTGTTGCCCCCGCCTATACTGCACGAATGTCTACGTGACCTAAATGATCTGTAATATCCACTCTAATTTCTTGTTCATTTGCTCATTTCCCACCATGCTCTTATTGGCTAACCTTGTAACATTCTTCTTTTCATCGCACAATGGTCAGAGTTATGAAGCAACAAAAAGAAAATTTGAGGGCTTCCAACAGGCCAAAGGGTCCATTAGCTTCATCTTCATTTCCCATTGAGAAACTTTAGACTGCGGAAACTAAAATGGGTTCACAATGTCTGTAAACCTAAAAGGAATCACAAGAGCCAGGCAAGAAATGCTGCCGTTGGAAGCAGCTGGTGATCCATGACCACATTAGGGTTGTTACATGCAAAATAAGAACGCTTTAACTGTCAGATATGGAAATAACCTCTGCCAACTTTTTACTCGGTCAAATCTGCTTCAACTTCTCTCTTCTTGCCTTTTCTCTTATCATTACCGGCCTGTTCCAGTTGCTCTTCCTTTTTCTGAGCTCGAATCATGGCTCTTCGAGCACGAGGTCGCATTTCTCGCACTTTTCTGGGAGGCATCACATATGCTTCTACAGGCTGATCACCAAAGGGGTGCTCACTGTCAGGAAAAATCCTCAGTTTCCTATCTCTATCCTGCATGCAAAAATTAATACTGTCAAGACAGTTTTATCACAGGTAACAGATATTTCAGGCTAAATGCTTAAAATTAATAAAGCCAATAGCTGCTCAAACAAATAAATAAAGACAATCTGACTTCTAGTTTAACAAACTTGCAGCACATACAGATTTTTAGAAGGCAAGGTTGAAACTCTACTTTTATTGGCAGTGCTTACAGCAGTGAGAAAATTCATTATTATTATTATTTTTGTTTCATTCATCATAGAACAAATCACATACAATAATTTTTCTAGATGGAAGAAAAGCATCGACGGTGTCTTAATCCTCCTGTGTAACCGCATTTCAGAACCACAAAAGAGAATCATCAACTACACTCAAATCACGTATGACAAATGCTAACCTTACTAAAACAAGTATCCCAATAGATGCACTTTAGTTTTTTTTTTTTTTTGGGGGGGGGAATGGGGGGTGTACGTGAGAGGAAAGAAGGAAAAATATTGAGAATCAAACATTTCAACGGAAGAAAAAATGTCAAAAAACTGAAAAGAGTAATGTTTCAAACAAATATAATTTGGCTGGTATAACACGCACATCACGCAATTTGTTTCTTGGAAGCATACGCAAAACAGCTTTTCGGATGACTTCTGTAGGGTCCTTGGCCATCTGGTCTTTTAAACTCCTTTCCTTGAGGTGGCCTATATACCTACAGAAAACATATGATCAATCAACACAGGACTTCAATGCAAGAATGGGATAAGCTTAGCAGCATTGCAAGACTATAGACTATATCAGAAATTGCATTTGGTCCCTTTCTCTACATATCAAAATTGGAACACAAAACTATCTTTGTTTCATTGTCAGTTAAAAAGATGTGCTTGAAGACTTCATATTCCTCTTTAAAAATGTTTACTCATCTTCGATTACAAGGAGATTTAATTAGAGTGACTAAGAAATAATTTCCCAGCTATTGAGGGACCACCATGAGATCATTTATTTTCTTATGCTATTTTATATTACATGAAAACTTTGGTTTTCAGAGTGTGAAAATCAGAAAAGATGACAGTTGATCACTTGTCCTCTTGAAATCCCACATTCTACATTAACTTGGAAGTCAGAAATAGGAAAATGTTATGATACCCTGTATGCCAGCGGTAAAACTTATCCGTCATTTTTCTCCCCGTAACACAGACATCCTTTGCATTAAGCACAACACACATATCACCATCATCACGATAAGGAGCATAAGTTGGCTTATCCTTGCCTTGAATAACTGTTGATATTTGAGATGCTAATCTTCCAAGAACCTATAAAAAAGGGGGTACTGTCACAATTTCAAACTTAAAGAACTAAAAAATAAGAAAGGCAGTATAAACCAGTTCAAATCCAGCATGATAATGCATCTTCATGAAAAAAGAATCGGTGGACCATTTCCTTCACTAAATCCTACACCTTCCCCCTGCCAAACTTGTTTCACAAACAATTAACTCATGGGCCCTGTTTTTTATTTCCCAGATGAGGGTAGGAAGAAAGAGAAGTATTGGCATTGAAATCCAAGTATTATCTTAGTTCCCCTTACAAGTTGCCTAACATGGAAAACATTCCTACCATAATAAATCTATAATATCTTGGAACACATATTGGAAAAAAAGGGAGATCCCACCTGGCCTTTGGCATCAAATACTCTCCACCGTAGACCTTCCAGATTGATACGTTTGAGGCCAGCATGTGCTTTCTGAAAGTGCACATGCAGAACAACAGTTTCTGTTACCAATTCCAATGCCAATTATCAAGTCATAAAACAACAGGTATAGATGTTAAACACATGCATTGTCATTCGCCCTAAAAGTACATCACAAAGAATCCATCAAGCATGTATATGAAGTGAATGTTCCTCTCCTTTATCTCTTATTAGCGAAATCCTTTTACTTGTTTAAAATTTAATTTTCATGTTTTCCCTTAAAAAAAGGTGTTTTTGGGTTTACAAATGCAGAATATTTTTATTTTTATTTTTTACTTTAATGGATGCTTTGGCTTTTGATATTGATGGTTGGACAAAATCAGCAAGGAATGGGCCAGTTACTGCAGTTCAAGAGCCCTGCCTCTTAATGGAGGTGAGAGGAGGCAAAGCCACATCAAGGTTTTCATCCAAAGAGCTGAGCAAGGGCTCAACAACGCTATATTTCATGACTATGGTCATAAGTCTAAAGTACCAAGTTTACTCATATTAAGGCATTTCTGCATCTACTACGGCCAGATGTTAGGGACATGAAGCGCACATCACAGCATTGAAATATTTTGTGGCCAGGCATATATACTTGGAGGCTAAGATTGAATGCAAACACTATGCAGCCCATCTGAATCCATTTGGAAGACAACCTCAATTAGGAGTGGCCACACATTATGGAGATGATTTAGAGGTGGAGAGTGAATAGTGAGTGTAGTTCTGGTAATAACAAGGGGTCAAAATAATTCCACAGAAAAACACTCCACAAAAAAACAAAAAATTGAGCACATAAACTAGAAAATCTAATTTTCATACACTGTATTGAATGATTAACTATGCAGCTCTAAAGAAACCAGGCATAAAAAACATTCGCGGGCGGAACATATATGCATCAAATCGTAACAGAAAAAAAAAGAAGAGGCATTTAAAATCCATACAGTACATTTTACAACACTTGGTGTGCTGAAAAGGAAAGTCTAATTTCTCTACTAGTTTGTGACAAAAGAACCTTCATTTTCCATGGAAAATGAAGAAAATGAAGGAATGGAACATAAAGAGAAAAGGGTCACTAAAGATCAAAAGGAAGCACCTTCATGCTGCCATTAAAAGCGCTAGCTGCAGCTTGGCTTGCCATTTCTCTGTTCTTCTTTCTTTTTCTTTTTTTCTATTTAAGTAGATGATTTCTCGTTTCTCACCTGCAAATCATTCTCCAGTATTAGTACCAAAACAAAATACATGATCTACCCAATTATGCATAGAAACAAAAACAGTGAATTTCTTTAAAAAAAAAAAAAAACTAGAAAAGGGTTTAAGATGGAAACCTTGAAAACGAGCAGGGTTTGTTTGGTGGAAGAAGAAAGAAGCTCGCTTAGCGATTGAGCAGGGCAAAATGATTTCGGGCCTTCAGCTTCGGCTTAGTTTTCTATATAAGTACGGGCCTCCTAGGCTTAGAGAAAGCCCAAGTTTGCAAGTGCCTTGAACTCGTGTTTTCATTAACGTTGTTTCAAACTTTGTTTCTTTTTCTTTTTTCTTTTTTTAGAAATAGTTTAGTTAGTTCTTATTTGAGTTTCCAATGGGTTTATTGGAAATTTTTGTCACTAAATTATTGAGGTTGTAGCACATTAATGCCTTTACTATCAAATTGATATATTTAATCTGTAAATTATCTTATTTTGAATAAATATTGTTTCTTTGTCTGATTTAATTTTTATCATCGATCACTTTTAAGAAATTTATTTTTTTAGTATTTTGAAATGAGTTTATATATATATAATTAGTACCTTTTTTGTAAGCAATTTCATTTTTTTTAAAGTCGGGTATTATTATTTTTATTTTTTTGAGAAATAAAAAAACAATAACATTATAAAAACATAAAAGTAAAAATAAAATTATCTATAAATTATTAAAAATGTATAAATACGTTATATGAGTTTACTTATATAATTTTATTATGGTTTTCAAAATATCTAGATATGAGTTTCTAAAATTAACCTATTTTAAGTTTTGGTTGTGCTATGTATATGACCACACAACTATTTCGAATACTAAAAATAAATGTATATGATTCTTTTTGCCTCCAAAAATGTTTGGATCATTCCAAATCATTTTCTATATTTCTAAACTCATAAATATTTATTTTTTAAAAAAAATAAAAAATATTGTTTGATCTAAAAAAACAAAAATTATTTTTAAAAATAGTTTAAATTTTATTAGCATATGTGACAATTTTCAACTCAAAATACAAAAAAAAAATAAAAATTTTTAAGGATTTTCTTATTAATAATAACGATCAACATAAAGACACAATTCACAAAATATTAAAAGAGATGATGCTTTTATTATGCATCACCTCACAAGAATCTATTCAATATTGTTTTGCTTTTTATTTTATTTTTTTTAATTTTAATTTCATCCTTCTACATTTAGTTTGTTGGGGATAAAATTTTATAATTTGTTTCAATTTTCTTTCTCTGAAGTTTTCCTAACATCGTGATCCAAGTCGCAAGTTTAGTGAGTTAACTTGGTTGACTTGAGTTTTTCTCTTCTTTTCTTAATTAACTTTTTTTTTAATTGCATCTTTCAACATTTGTTGATTAAGAATTAGGCTCAATGGTTTTTTTTTTTGTTTACTTTATGTAAGGTTATCCTCGTCTTATGACCTAAAATACAGGTTTAGCGGGTTAACTCAAGTTTACTCAAATCATTTTTAGTCTTTTTTTATTAATTTATTTTTCAATTTCATCCTTCAACATTGAGTTGATTGAGATTATGCTTCAAAATTTATTTTAATTTACTTTTTTATAGGGTCATCCAAGCCTCATAACATGAGTAGTTGTTTGGTAGGTTAACCTAGATTATCTCTTTTTTTTGTTCAATTTGATTTCTATGAGATTATATTAATTTTACGACCTAACATATTAACCTAGGTTGAATTGAATCATTTTTTTGCATTTATTATTTGAATATTTTATTTCAATTTTATTCTTCAATATTATTAGGTTTATTGAGAATTGATTTTGTTTTGATTTACATTTTATGAGGTTATTTCAGTCTCATGATTTAGGTAGTGAGTTTGATAAGTTAATCCAGGTTGATTTATGTTATTTTTTTTATCCTTTAAATTTTTTTTTTTCATCATTTACCATTAGATTGATTGAAAATTATGCTTCATAATTTATTTTGATTTTTATTATAGGGTTATCATGGTTTTAAAACCATGATTGCAGATATGTCAGGTTAACCTAGGTTGATTAGGATCAATTCAATATGTTTTCATCTTGATATTTTTTTAAAAAAAATATGTTGTCTTGAATGTATTTTTTAGATAGATTATACTTTTACTAGTAATCTTGGTTGTTTTTGGACCTGCCAAGTCAACTGAGTCAAATTGGATCAATCCTCACACAATTATTGTTTTTTAGAAAAAAAATATATTAGCAATACTTATATTTTTTATCTGATCTACAATGTAACGCAAGAAAATAATATAATATTTGGCTAAAACATGATAGTTATAGGAGGCGATTGACCAAATTAATAATATGAACCTTAATTTACCACATCCTAATAGTTTAGGGCTAAAAATGTTATTAAATCAATTTTTTAATATGTCTTTATATTCTTGATTGAATCAATTTTATCCTTATAAAATAATTAAGTTTCCAATCTATTCTTTTATTAAAAAAATTTGTCTAAATTAATTGAACTTTTTCATACATATAACTTAATATTACATTATAAATGGCCTTGAGTTTTATCAATTTTGTGATCATATACAAAATACATAACAAATAAAAGAGATTTTTTAATACACATAGTCGATACTCCCTTTCTCTTCGAAACCTCCATGTCCGTACTTTTTTTTTTAATGAAACCCCTCCTTTTTTACTGATGTTGCCATTTTTGGCATATCATTGAGTCATGTGCATTATATTATTTTGGAAAAAAAAAGTTAAGAAAATGATAGATTGAAAACTATGTCATTTTATAAAAATAAAACATGTCTAGTTAATGATATAAATAATATAAAGACCAATTAGAAACTTCTATCATTTTAACTATATACAAATGAATCATCTCTCTTTCTCTTTTTTATCAGTATATTTTATTAGATAATTTTGATGTTGTGGTTTTGGGTCACAATGAGATATCCCATAATAGAAGCTACCTAAGGGCTAACATGTTTAAGCTTGACATAAACAAATGGGGCTAGCTTTTTTTATAGTCATTTAGCCAACCCAAACAACTGAAATTTCAACCTTTGGCCTAACCCAACACCTCACCCTAGTTTTATGCTTGGCATAACCTCAATGTATTTCAACTTACAAACTTTTCATGTACATAATATTTTTCTATGCGTACACAACTTTTTTCTATGTAGTGCAACACCATCTTCCATGCTAAAGCACTGACCATCACCAAAATTTGTTTCAATGGCGCATGACATAACAACAACATCATGGTAAAAAAATCAATGACCACCATGGCTAGCCAAAATTTTCTTGTTATGTGAAAAGCATTGGATAACACTGACAAACACTATTTTTTCTCCAACTGATTGTTATCTCCACAATAAATAGTGAGCACAAACTTCTCCATACACCTTTTTCTCCATGAAGAAATTTTTAAATATTGGGTGTATAAACACACCTAGATACTAGGGAGGAAATCTAAGTCCAGCCATACAATCCTCTATAAAATCTCGTCATACAAAGCTATCCATTTTTATAGATAAAGCTACACTTATCCATTAAAAGCCAAGCAACTCTATTCAAGGCCAGAAACATACAAGCCATTCTAGGCTAGAATTATTCACAACCACATAAACAACTCTAGATCATATAATCACTTTCATACTACATTTATATATATATATTCCTTTCACTTTCATCATACTTTTCTCTTTCCATATTTTCTCTCCCTTGTGTTTTACTGACTTAAGCATCGGAGAGTTCTTTATTTCTTAGGAGATTTTTTTTTCCAGACAACCATCTAGCCATTAGATAAAGCTTAGGTATAGCCCATCAACCAAGGATTAGCCCTTTTCATACCAACATCTCATGATGCAGCCATCGAAAGCCCTACTTTTTTCTGATTTTTTTATAAGACTTCATTAGGGTTCAACCTAGTAGTTCAAATGGTCTTTGAGGATGAAGTTTTGTTGGAATTGGATAATAGCTTTTTGTTTGGTATGATGTGAGAATGAAAAAATCCAAAATTTTCAAGATTCATAGGGCTCTATAGTTGCTTAACATTAAGATTTTTATAGGAATCCTTGTTACACTAAACTATGATGTGGTGAGACTTGATAAGAAGAAGAGATGCAAGTGAAAAAGAAGACCATAAAGAGAAAGAAAGTTGAATTATTACAAATGCTAAAGGTCTAACATAAAAAACAACATGGATCAATTGCTAGAAACTTTAAAATAACATTACATAACCTAGCCTAAGAATCCTTCTCACCATATTCCTTCATCACCTATAATTGTATATGTAAACCTTTCTTAGTACAAAGCAAACATAAACACTCCTAAAACTCCCACATAAAAATAATCATGGTCATTGTCCAAATAATCATGTTGAGGTATTATCTTAAACCCATAAACTCTAAAATAAAAAAATACCTTCGTTTATCGTATCACTTGCTGCATAATAAACCATATAATTAGAAAACACACCATACTCTTTTCATTAAAACAGTGATACTCGGGCTAAAAAATAGAGTAATAAGCATATATGTGAAATTTGTCTCGATAAATTAATCTAAAAACCCCGCAATTAAAAGCTTGACTTAGGTTGAGTTTCAAGTTGAATTGAAAATGACATTGACTTAACTAAACCTAGTTGACCCAGCTGAGTTAAGTCATGAACTAGTTGACTTAGTCAGGTCAATGCCAAATTTTTTTTGAAAAAAAAGATCAAAATAATATTATTTTAAGAAAATGATTGATCCATGTTGATTGAGTGACTAACAAGTTGATTTAGTGATCCAATAATTCAGGCTCTTTCTAAGTTGATCATCAAACTATGTTTAGAACTCATGATAACAAGGACAACCCTTAATTTTTTATCCATGAACTAGACTTCAAGTTGTAAACTTTAACCTAAAAAAAGCCTATCAATAGTATCACTATAGCAACTAATAACCTTCACATCTTTATAGTCTTCATTGATGTGGTCATCCCTAATCTATAAAAATTGAATTCTAGACAAGCTTATGTATAGTTCTTACCATTAACTATATTATATATAAAAAAAACTATTAGGCATCAATGAAACAATGTAGCCTATGAGGAGATCCAATGTTCATTCGAACATTGATTTCCTTTTTTTCTTTTTTTGGTCTCTAAGACTTTTTACACTTTGGTCCCTAAATTTCATTTTCTTCTTTTTTGGTCCTTTGACATTGCTTTGATTTGTAATTGGTCTTAATGGATTTTTTTTCCATGCGTGCGTATAGGGATCTCAAGGTGTCAAGAAAATGTTTCATTACTTAGTTAATTCTTGGTTTTGTAAAACACAATTCAATTTAATTGATTTAAAATAATTAGAGCCTTAGGGACCAAATTTAAAGCTTCAAGAAATATTTAGCCCTTTTATTTTTCCACCATCACGGACTGATTTGTATGGTCAAGAATAAAGCTCATGTCCTTCTTTTAATATATATTTTGGTCCTTTATTTTTTTTAATTTGATCCTTTTACATTGACTTTATTTGGGATTTAAATTGATACTTTGTTTTAGATGCCTTAAAACGGGAATCTTGCAATATCGAGAGAAATTTTTATTGCTCGGTTTTGTAAAATAATAAAAAAATTAGTTAATTTAAAATAATTACGTGTTAAGGAAACAAAATTTAAATAAAGACAAGTATGAAAATTGGGGTAAATGGGCAGGGAAAATAGGTTAGCATGTGCAACGCTTGTACTGGCAGATGAGAGGCGTCCACGGTATTCATGTAGCATTAGGGGTCTCCTTGCATCCAAATGACAACTTTCATGACAACATTGGAAGCCTTGTGTCGTGTTTTTCCCAATGTTTTGAAGCGTGTAGGTGGCAGTGGGGCGGTTGGGTTTCAACTTGCTTTTTTTCTTCTTCCCTTTTTTTTCTCTCTCCTCTCCTCAAGAATCAAGCTGGCCTACCAAAATTTAAAGTTGTCATGTTATATTTTTGTATCAAATTTGGTCCTCATTCTTTTTATTAAGGATGCTCATGGATATAGTTAGGTTGAGTTTAGACCTGTAAACCCCCCAGATAAAATATATAAGGATAATGAAGTAAAAATTATGTTAAACAAGTAAATTGAATAGTTACACTTAGGGGATGATAATGGATTTTGAGAATTGAAAATAAAATACTTATGTGTTAATTTTAAAATAAAAATATAAAAAATAGCTGAAAAATTAAAGAAATACATAAATGGAAATAAAAACTAAATGGAAATGATGTAAGAGGAAAAAAAAGTACTGACATGTAATTTAAAGAAATTTGAAATAGCAAAGCTTTAATTTGGTAGAAACGAATGTTGGAAGCAGAGAAATATTTACCTAGAAAAACAAAAGGGCATGAAGGTAGGACAAAATATGTATTATTTAATTTGGTATGTGTGTGTTCGTGTGCGGGTGCATATTTGGTCGGCCATTAGAGGAAAAAAAAGAGAGGAGAGGAACTCTTGAGAAAAACTTGGAAAGTCTTAGGAAAAAAAACCTAGAAATTAAAGGAAAATCTTATAAAATTTAGAAATTAAACGTTATAAGTACTTGATTGAGAGAAAATCAAGTGAGAGTAAGTGATTTTTCAAGGATGGGAACTTGTTGGAAAAGTTTGGAAATATAGAGGGAGAGGAAGAAGAAAGTGAAGAAATTGAGTTTTTCTTTCATTTTGTTTCTTAGAAACTTCTAACTTAGAGGTAAGATATATTATTGCAATGATTAAATTGTTTATTTTATTAGGATTAAATTCTATAGTTTGTGTTAGTGTCGTGTAATTGTGAATTAAGGGTTGGTGATGTTGGAAATGATGACATAGTCTTTGAAATGTGTAAATGATCATAAATAAACATCAGGTCAAGTGAGAATTTGAAGAAAATCTTAACTTCTCTTTTATCTTTGTTTCGACCAAATAAGGTATAGATCAGGGGAGGGAATCTATCTTAGAAAAAATGTGATTTTGGATTGGTTAATGAAAGATTTTAATGATAAAGTGCTTTGATGCTGTGAATGGTATATATTTAATGGGTGTAGTGGTGTTGATGATGATTGAGAATGAAGGAAAAATTATGAAAAAAAAATTATTTTTCTTTTGATGATTAAGTGTATGAGTTTTTGGAAAATTGTATTGTTAATGATATCTTATTAAGGGTAATTTAATGCTCACTTTAAATTATGTATGGATGAAGTAAATTGTGGGAGAATAAAATTAACATGATAAAATAATGAAATGGATTTGGAAATTAAATGGGTTTTATATGTTGAATTAGATTGAAGATTATCTTTTATGTGTGCCCTAAATTAGGCACACAAGAATTATTGATAGAATAATAATGTAATAAAAAAATTCTCTTGAATCCAGGAGAAGTTGCTGGAGTAAGAGCTCAAACAGGAGGAGTCAAACCGTCACGAGTAGCAAGTAGGTGTTTGTCATCCTATTTGAATTTAAAAGCTTTTAATTTTTGTCATTACAAATATGTTGATTTGTCTGATGTGTATTGATTGTTGAAATTGATAAATTACAAAAGAAATAATGTTATGAATTCATGATGTTATTAGCATCTGTGAGGGGATAGCCAAAATATTGCTAACCAAATAGGTTTGCCGGATTTAATTGGATTATGTGAGAAAATGGTCAGAATATTAACAACCAAATGGGTTTGCCAGATTCAATTGGCATTTGTGAGAGGAAGGCTAGAATGTTGGCAACTAAATGGGTTTGCTAAATTTAAAATCGGTGTTCATAAAGGGATGGGCGAAATGTTGGCAACAAAATAGGTTGCCGGATTTCAGTGGCATCAATGAGAGGAAGTCCATATTATAGATTTAAAAGAAATGGGTTAAAGGTGAAAATGTTAGTTAGCAAATTTATTAGGTTATAAATAAATATAAGATTTTTTTATTTAATTAGAGGTGTGATTACAAGTTCTTTATAAGCAAAGCCAGAGAACTAGATATTAGTGAAATAATTTTATGGCTTGTAAATATAATAATGTAATTAATTATATAATTAGACCTTTTGAGAGATATATATATCCTTATATGATGTGTAATAACACACACACACGCACACACATTGGTAGTGTAAGAGTGTGTGTGGTGTAGGAGTATGATAGTGTAAATCTCTAAAATAGGATGGTATCACGAGTTTAATGTTGTGCATAATATGTTAAATTAATATGAATTAATGGGAACTAAAAAATATATATGTATGTAATGTATGTTTATCTTTATATGTTATCTATTCTTTTATTTTAGCATTGTAATGTAAAGTAAGTGTCCAATAATGAGACATACCTAAATATTGTTGAAATATTAAGAAAAGAAATTGAGATGATATGTGATCTAGGATAGTTGGATCAAGATTGTAACTGGTGATTAATTGAGAAGTTGGAGTAATGTTGATAACTTGATATGTCTAAAAACAAGAGAGATGCCACTGAATTTTTGATAAAAACATATGAGAAATAGAATGAAGTCTAAAAAAATCCATGATTTATCAATAGATTTGGGAATGATTATAATTTATGTAGTAGTTAGAGTTTAAGAATGTTATAGGACATATAATTATATCCAACTAAACTTTTTATATTTTACAAATTGAAAACCCGTACCATTCACTTTTAATTTGACTCAAGCGAGTTGGATACATAAGGTTAGGCTAAGTTTTTTTATGGATATTACAAATATCCACAGGTCAGGCTTATATTACTAATTCTTATGGTTGGGCTTAATTAGAATTAAGACTCGAGCTTAATAAATTAGCCCAAAACCTATTATAAGTTGTAATAAGCTATTTAAGCTTAATACATTAACTAAATGAATTGACTAAAATGAAAGAATAAATTGTAGAAAAATAGCATAACATATAACAACAAATTAAGTTTTGAACAAAAAAAACTTGATCACAATAAAACATAATAAGTTCTAAAAATAAACTTGAATTGGGTTGTATGGGGTATATAATTTGGGTTTGGTTGACCAAGTCTAAAAAATCCTAACCTGTGATATCTATTTTTTAAGTTTTTTTAACGTTCTATCATTTATAACATTTATATTATCTGACTTCGACGAGTTGAGTTAAGTCAAATAATGCTAATGTTACATATGAGATTATTTTTTTAACACCCTACTATTTATTTTGTTTTGAATTTTTTTTATTGATCTGTTTTTTAGATTTTATTTTTTAAAATTTGATTTCATTTAATTTTTATATCAAACATGGTCCTAATGCTTTTGATTTCTATTTATTTTATTTTTTATCCTTTTTATTTTTTTTAATTTCATCCATTGGTATTTTGTTAATTGAGGATTTGGCTTCAAGTTTTTTTAGATTTTCTTTTTATGGGGTTAATCCCGACCTTATGACTTGGGTTACAAGTTTTGAAAATTAGCCTAAGTTAACTTCAATATTTTTTTAGGTTATTTTTTTTTGAAAATTGATTTTTTTTTTCAATTTTATCCTTCAATATTGGGTTGGTTGGGGATAGGGCTTCGAAAATTTCCTTACTTTCCTTTCTATAGGGTTATCTTGATCTCATGTTCTGGATCATGGGTTTAGCCGATTAATCTGGGTTGATTTGGGTCTTTTTTTATTGTTTTTTTTCATTTTATTTTATTTAGTTTTCCCTTTAAATTGGGTTATCGGAAATTTAAGCTTTATTGTTTCACTCAATTTTCTTTCTACTAGGTTATCATTGTCTCATAACCATGTCATGTATTTGAAAAGTTGGCTCGAGTTGGTTTTTTTATCCTTTTTAATTTGATTTTTTTAATTTCTTCCTTTAACATTTGATTTGTTGGAAATTGAGTTTTGATTTTTTTTTCATTTTGCTTTCTATGAGGTTATAACGTTCTCATTTAATTTTTGCTTATTTATAAAATATTGAAAGCATATCTTTTCATAATATTAGCAAACGCTCATATTATTGTTATTATCGTTATCTGTTTTTTTAATTATATTATTATATTAAACATATTTATTAAACCAAGTCAAGTCAATGACTCGAGTCTTATGGTTTTTTTCATTTGCTTCTTTAAAAACATTAGTATTGCTTTAATATGTTTTTTTTTTTTATGTTGGGAAAAACTCAGCCCACCAATCTAATGTAACATAAATGATGAAAAAGTACTGTTTTATGTTCTTTAGTACATGGGTTATAAAAGGCAATAGTTATATGAAAACTTATTAAAGTATGTAGTCCATGAGCCCACTACTTTAAAGTTCTTGTCTTTGTCACTTTTGAATAGTTCAATGGGGGTGAGATGGGGTGTGTATAAGTTTACAATGTATCATATCTACCTCTATGGAGGAGGCTTACTAGTGATGATTTTTTTAGAAGTTTGTTGATGAAATAAGGATTGTTCATTTCTTTCCAACATGATGCGACTGAAACATTCAAGTTATTTGACTGGTTGTCTACTCAGAATATCGGTTGTTGTCTCTGCTGGGAACAATATATCCTCCGACGATATCGTTGGTTTTTTTAGAAGAATCAAATGGCAAACCTCTAGTCTTTTATAAATTAGGAAATTAGAAAAGTAATGACTAGCGAGTTTTAAATCCATGGTTATGAAACATGTTAGGTGCAAC
>Ga0325401_1002040_pt1 | contig 17631 bp, 12 predicted proteins | sample PopdelMetagenome_FD_205666 | JGI IMG/M metagenome (GOLD analysis project Ga0325401, IMG submission 205666) | Populus deltoides microbial communities from Bellville, Georgia, United States - Xylem-PdKOR-R2 | ecosystem: Host-associated > Plants > Phyllosphere > Stem > Wood/Secondary xylem | place...
GTGACTTCTCTCTCGGAGGTGGTTTCAGGGGCTTGTCGGACCCGCCCACGCCTCGGGTCGATGACCCGAGGCGCCCGGAGGGGGCGGGAGCCCTCTCCGGTCCCGAACGCGGGGGAGAAGCGTTCCCCTACTCCGCCGGCGCGGGATGCGCCCCGTGCGGCACCTCGGACGACCGGCGCAGGCGTCCCGCGGCCCGGCCCAGGGCGTCGAAGCCGAGGTAGAGCACGGGCGTCACGAAGAGCGTCAGCACCTGGCTGACCGCGAGGCCGCCCACCACCGCGAGGCCGAGCGGCTGGCGGAGTTCCGCCGCGGCGCCCCAGCCCGCCGCGATGGGCACCGCGCCGGCCGCGGCGGCGAGCGTGGTCATCAGGATCGGCCGGAACCGCAGGATGCAGGCGTCGCGCACCGCGACGAGCGGGTCGGCGCCCTCCCGCTGCCGGCTCAGCGCCACGTCCACGATCATGATGGCGTTCTTCTTCACCAGTCCGATCAGCAGCAGCACGCCGATCACCGCGATGACCGAGAGGTCCATCCCGAACAGCCAGAGGGTCGCCAGCGCGCCCAGGGCCGCGGCCGGCAGGCCCGAGAGGATCGTCAGCGGGTGGACGAGGCTCTCGTAGAGGACGCCGAGCACGACGTACATGACGAGGATGGCGGCCAGGAGCAGCGCGCCCTGGCCGGCCAGCGCCTGCTGGAAGACCTGCGCGGTGCCGGAGAAGGCGCCGAGCACGCCGGGCGGCGGCTGCATCTCGCGCTGGGTCTCGAGGATGGCGTCGGTCGCCTGGCCCAGGGCGACGCCGGGCGGCAGGTTGAAGCCGATCGTCACGGCCGGGAGCTGGCCCTGGTGCCCGACCGTCAGCGCGCCGGTGGAGCGCTGGATGGTGGCGAGCGCCGAGAGCGGCACGAGGCGGCCGGTGTTGGAGCGCAGGTAGAGCTTCTGCAGCCCGGTCTCGTCCCGCTGGTCCTCGGGCAGGGCCTCCACGATCACCGGGTAGGCGTTGGCCTGGGCGTAGATGGTCGAGATCTGCCGCGCCCCGAAGGCCGAGTAGAGGGCCTGCCGCACCTGGTCCACCGTGACGCCGAGGGCGGCGGCGCGGTCGCGGTCCACCTGGACGTTCACCACCGGGGCGTCGAGCTGGAGATCGGTGTTCACGTCCTGCATCAGGGGGTTGGCCCGCAGCCGGGCCGCGAGGCGCCCGGCGAAGTCGTAGAGCGGCCCGCTCTCCAGCCCCTGGAGGGTGTAGAGGTAGAGGGTGCGCGCCTGCCGCGCGCCGAAGTTGAGGTTCTGGATCGGCTGCACGAAGACCTGCATCCCCGGCACCTGGGAGGTCTCGCGCCGCAGCCGCTGGATCACCTCGACCACCGGCGGCCGCTCGTTCCGGGGCTTCAGCTCGACGAACATGCGCCCCTGGTTGATCGACAGGCTCTGGCCGACGGCGCCGACGTTGGAGGAGACGCTCCGGACGTACGGGTTGCGCTCGATGACGCTCGCCACCCTCCCCTGGAGCTCGGTCATCGCCTCGTAGGAGGCGTCGCGCGGCCCCTCGGTGGAGACGGAGACGAGGCCCGTGTCCTCGATCGGGAAGAAGCCCTTCGGCATCGCCACCGCCAGCCAGCCGGCCGCGACGAGGGAGGCGAAGAACACCCCCCAGACCACGAGGCGGAAGCGCAGCGCGAGGTCGAGCCCCCAGGCATAGGCCCCCTCGATCCCGCGGAAGCCGCGCTCGAGGAAGGCATCCACCCGGCCGGGCTCGGAATGCCTCGGCAGCCAGGAGGCCATCAGCGGGGTGAGGGTGAGGGAGACGAAGCAGGACACGGCGACCGCCAGGGTGACGGTCGCCGCGAAGGCGTTGAAGACGCGCCCCACCACCCCGCCCATGAGGAGGATCGGCAGGAACACCGCCGTCAGGGACAGGGTGATCGAGATGATCGTGAAGCCGATCTCGCGCGATCCCTTCAGCGCCGCCTCGAAGGGGCTCATCCCCGCCTCGATGTGGCGGATGATCGCCTCCAGCATGACGATGGCGTCGTCCACCACGAGGCCGACGGCGAGCGTCAGCCCGAGCAGCGTCACGTTGTCGATGCCGTAGCCGAGCACGTACATCAGGGCGAAGGTGCCCGCGAGCGAGATCGGCACCGCGATCATCGGGATCAGCGTCGCCAGCAGCCGCCGCAGGAAGAGCCAGACCACGAGCACGACGAGGCCGATCGCGATGACGAGGCTCTCCTGCACGTCGTGGACGGCGGCGCGGATCGAGAGCGAGCGGTCGAGCGAGACGTCGATGGTCGCCCCGGGTGGCAGGGCCGCCCGCAGCTCCGGCAGCGCGGCCGTCACGCCGTCCACCACCTGCACCGTGTTGGCGTCCGGCTGGCGCTGGACCGCCAGCGTGAGGCCGCGCACCCCGTTGCGGTAGCTGGCGATGCGGTCGTTCTGCACCCCGTCGGCGACGTCGGCGATGTCGGACAGCCGCACCGGCGCGCCCGAGCGGCCGGCGACGACGAGGTTGCCGAAGGCCTCGGCGTCCGGCGGCTGGTCGTTGGCCCGCAGCACGAGCTGCTGGCGCTGCCCGGACAAGGTGCCGACCGGGGTGTTGGAGTTGGCGGTCGCGACCGCGCTGCTCACCTGGTCCAGCGTCAGGCCCATGGAGGCCAGCCGATCGGCGCGCATCCGCACGCGCACGGAGAAGAGCTGCTCCCCGTAGGTCACCACCTGGGCGACGCCGGGCACGCGGGACAGGGCGGGGGCGACGAGGGTCGAGGCGATGTCGTTCAGCTGGTAGAGCGGCACGTCCCCGCCCGAGAGCGTCAGCAGCACCACCGGCGCGTCCGCCGGGTTGGCCTTCCGGTACGACGGCGGCGTCGTCATCTCGATCGGCAGGCGCCGCTGGGCCCGCGTCAGCGCCGCCTGCACGTCCTGGGCGGCGGCGTCGATGTTGCGGTTCAGCACGAACTGCAGCGTGATCTGCGTCGTGCCCTGGCCGGAGGTCGACGAGATCGAGTCGATCCCGGTGATGGTCGAGAACTCGCGTTCCATCGGCAGGGCGACGGAGGTGGCCATCGTCTCCGGGCTCGCGCCCGGAAGCTGGGCGGAGACGGTGATGACGGGGAAGTCCACCCGCGGCACGGCGGCCACCGGCATGGACAGGTAGCCCATGATGCCGGCGATCACGATCGCGGCCGAGAGCAGCCCGGTCATCACCGGGCGGCGGACGAAGACGGCGGAGAGGTTCATCGCGCGTCCGTCCCCGGGGCGCCCCCTTGGAAGGCCCCCGCCTGGGAGACCCCAACCTGGGAAACCCCGGCCTGGGCTTGGCGCCCGATCCCGGATTCCCGCCGCGGCGCGTCCTGCTGGACCTGCGGCCGGCCGCCCCCGGCGGGCGCCTGGCCACCCCCGGCCGGCCCCCCGGCGGCGGGCGGCGCCCGGCTTCCGTCGCGGCCAGGGTCACGGCCAGGGTCACGGCCAGGGTCACGGCCAGGGTCACGGATCGCCACGCGGGCGCCGTCGCGCAGGCGCTCGATCCCCTCGGTCACCACCCGCTCCCCGTCGGCGACCCCGGCCTCGATCACGGCCCGGCCGGAGGCGTAGCGGACCACGCGCACGGGAACGCGGCGGGCGGTGTTCTCGGGCGTCACGGCGTAGAGGAAGTTGCCCCCCTGCCCCATCCGCACGGCGGCCGCCGGCACGGAGGTCGCCTGCGGGTCGACCCTCGGCACCATCACCACCTCGAGGTACTGGCCGGGCCAGAGGAGGGAGCGGTCATTGGCGAAACGGGCCTTGAGGGCGACGGTGCCGGTGGCGGTGTCCACCGCACTGTCCACGAAGACGAGCTCGCCCTCCGCCCTGCCGCCGGCGTCGCCGGGGGCCCCGACGCGCACGCGCGGCGTCTCGTTGCGCCCGCGCGCCGCGCGCAGCTCGCCGAGCCAGCGCTCGGGCACGGAGAAGTTCACGTTGATCGGGTCGGTCTGGGTGATGGTGGCCAGCACCGCCCCCTCGGAGGCGCGCACGAAGTTCCCCGCCTTGACCGGCAGCGAGCCGAGCCGTCCCGCCGCCTCCGCCCGGATCGTCGCGAAGTCGAGGGAGAGGCGGGTCTGCGCCACGAGGGCCTCCCCGGCGCGGACGGTGGCGGCCAGCCCGGTCGCGTCGGCCTGGGCCTGCTCGGACCGCTGGGCGGAGGCGAAGGCGTCGGAGCGGAGCGAGGCGTAGCGGCGGGCGTCCGACTGCGCGCGCTCGAGCTGGGCGCGGTCGCGGGCGAGGATCGCCTCCTGCTGGGCGAGCAGCGCCTGGGCGGTGCGGGAGTCGAGGGTGAAGAGCACGTCCCCCGCCCGGACGGTCTGCCCCTCCTCGACGTGCACGCGCTCCACCTGCCCGTCCACCCGGGCGCGGACGGAGATGACCGAGACCGCCTGGGCCGTGCCGTTCGCCGTCACCTCCACCGGCAGGGCGCCGACGGTGGCCGGCGCCGCGGCGACCGAGACGGCCTGTTCCTGCTGCGCCATCGCGGGGGCGGCAACCAGGGCGAGCAGGAGGGCGGCGGGAAGGGCGCGCATGAGGGGATCCCGGAGGGCGTTCCCGTATTGTCGTTATAAACCCCTCCCATCGGAAGCGTTCTGTTGCCGGCCATGGCCCCCGGGCACTCTTTTTTGCCGGATCACCTTCCCGACAGGGCCCCTTCCCGCTCGACGAGGCGTGGGGCGCCTCCCCCCGGACAAGGGTGTATAACGCCGCCATGCCCGATCACGTCCCCTCCCCCCGCCCGTCGCGGCGGCACCTGCTCGCCGCCGCCCTGCTGGCCCCCGCCGCCCTGCCCCGCCCCGCCCTGGCGCAGGCCGGGCCGGCCGCCGTGGTGGAGCGCCTCCACGCCGCCCTGATCGAGGTGATGCGCGACGCCCGGCGCCTCGGCGTGCGCGGCCGCTTCGACCGCCTGCGGCCCGTGATGGAGGCCGCCTTCGACCTGCCCGCCATGGCCCGCATCGCCGTCGGCCCCGCCTGGTCGGGCATCGCGCCGGATGCCCAGTCCGCCCTCTCCGCGGCCTTCGCCGAGTGGTCGATCGCCACCTACGCCAACCGCTTCGACGGCTTCTCCGGCGAGAGCTTCACCACCGCCGGGGAGCAGGCGATGGGGAACGGCGACCGCATGATCCGCACCACCCTCAACCGGGTGAACAACACGCCGGTCCAGCTCAACTACCTCCTGCGCGGCTCTGGCGGGGGCTGGCGGATCGTCGACGTCTACCTCACCGGCACGATCAGCGAGCTCGCCTCCCGCCGGTCGGAGTTCTCGGCGGTGCTGCGGGACGGCGGGGCGGAACGCCTGACCGCAGAGCTGAGGCGGCGGACGGCGGATCTGATGCGGGCCTGAGGCGCGCGAGTGGCCCCAAGGGGCTCCTCGCCCCTTGGATCCCCCGCCAGGGCCCCGGCGGGGGCCCTGAACCCGCGTATAGGCTGCCGCGGATACGGTGGGACACGGTGTCTCCGACCCCATAGCACCCGTCCTGACCTCTCCGGGCGCCTCGGGTCCACGACCCGAGGCGTGGGCCAGTCGGGCAAGACCCCCAACTACCCAGAAAAAGATGATGGAGGGGGTTCCAGGTGGAGGAAGAATTCCTTCTTCCTCCCCCTGGCCACGGCGGGCCCGCGCAGGATCGGACGACAGCCCCACCCTTCGAACCTTCCCCGCCCCTCTTGCCAGCGCCGCGCCGCCGGGGAACATCGCCGCCGAAGGTTCAGGAGGGTAGCCATGCCGGACGGTGGGACGCCCCCGCGCGACGATCCCCGGCTTCCGCTGACGGGCCTGCGGGTGGTGGAGCTCGGGCACTACATCGCCGCGCCCTTCGCCACGCGCCTCCTGGCCGATCTCGGGGCCGAGGTGATCAAGGTGGAGCCGCCGGAGGGCGACCCGCACCGGGACTGGGGGGCGCGGGTGAACGGCCACGCCGTGTGGTTCTCCGTCCACGGCCGCAACAAGCTCTCGGTCACGCTCGACCTCAAGAGCGAGGAGGGGCGACGCCGGGTGCTGGCGCTCTGCGCCCGCGCCGACGCGCTGGTGGAGAACTTCCGGCCCGGCTACCTCGAGCGCATCGGCCTCGGCCCCGACGTGCTGCGGGCGGAGAACCCGCGCCTCGTGGTCGCGCGCGTCTCCGGCTACGGGCAGGACGGGCCGTACCGCGACAAGCCGGCCTTCGGCGCCATCGGGGAGGCCATGGGGGGGCTGCGGCACCTGACCGCCAATCCCGGCCAGTCCGAGCTGCCCCCACCCCGCTGCGGCGTCTCGATCAGCGACGACCTCGCGGGCATGTACGCGGCGCTCGCGCTCGTCTCCGCCTGCTGGGGGCGGGACAGGGCGCCGGACGGCAGGGGGACGACGATCGACCTCGACCTCGTCTCCTCCGTCTTCTCGCTCATGGAGGGGATGCTGCCGGAGTACGGGCTGCTCGGTCGCGTGCGCCAGCCGATGGGGGCGGCGCTGCCGAGCGCGGCGCCGACGAACACCTATCCCTGCGCCGACGGCAGGTGGCTCGCGGTGGCGGGCAACTCGGACCTCATCTACCGCCGCCTGATGGATCGCATCGGGCGCGCCGACCTGCGCGACGACCCGCGCCTGGCCACGAACTCGGGCCGCTGCGCCCACGCGGCGGAGCTCGACGCGGCGATCGCGGCCTGGACCCGGACGCTGCCTGCCCGCGAGGCGCAGGAGGCGCTGGAGGCGGTGCAGGTCCCGTGCTCGCGTCTCTACGACATGCGCGACTGCGCGGAGGACCCGCACTTCGTCGCGCGCGACATGATGCTGCCGGTGGAGGACCCGCTCGTCGGCGCGGCCGTCCCCCACCCGGCCGCGCCCTTCCGCTTCGAGGGGGTGCCGCCCCGCGACATGGTGCGCTGGCCGGGCCCCGCGATCGGGGCGCACAATCGCCACGTCTTCGGCACGTTGCTCGGCGAGAGGGGGGAAGGCGCATGAACGGAGGGGCCCTGGCGGCGGCCGTCATCAGCGACGTCGCGCCGCGCGACGGGCTGCAGTCCATCGGGCCCTTCGTGCCGACCGAGGCGAAGGTGGCCCTGGTCCGCGCCCTCCACGCCGCCGGGCTCCGGCGCATGGAGGTCGGCTCCTTCGTCTCCCCGAAGGCCGTGCCGCAGATGGCGGACACGGCGGCGGTGCTGCGCGAGGCGCTGGCGCTGCCCGGGCTGGAGTGCACCGTGCTGGTGCCCAACCGCCGCGGTTTCGAGCGGGCGGCGGCGTCGGGCGCGCAGCGCCTCGGCCTCTTCATGTCGGTGACCGAGAGCCACAACCGGGCGAACGTGAACCGCACGCGGGAGGAGTCCTTCGCCGAGCTCTCGGCCATCGTGCGCGACGCGAGGGCGGCGGGGCTGCTCGTGCGCTTCAACCTCTCCTGCGTGTTCCACTGCCCCTTCGAGGGGGTGGTGCCGGAGGAGGAGGCGCTGGACTGGATCGAGCGCGTGGAGGCGCTCGACCCGGAGATGGAGATCGCGCTGGCCGACACCACCGGCAACGCCGCCCCCGACCAGGTGCGCCGCCTGTTCGAGGAGGCGCACCGGAGCTGGGGCCTGCACTTCGCCTTCCACGGGCACGACACCTACGGGATGGGAGTGGCGAACGTCGCCGCCGCCTGGGGGGCGGGGGTGCGGGTGTTCGACTCCGCGGCCGGCGGGCTCGGCGGCTGCCCCTTCGCGCCGGGTGCCACCGGCAACGTCGCGACCGAGGACGTGGCCTGGCTGTTCCGCCGCATGGGGGTGAGGACCGGCCTCGACTGGGAGGGGCTGCTGAGCGCGGCGGACCTGGCCGCCGGCGTGCCCGGCGGCACGCCGGGCGGGCGGATGCGCGGCGTGGCGGCGGCCCGACGGGCGGCCTGAGCGCCGACGGGGCCCGCGTCGCGATCCCCTCCGGGCCGGCGCGGTCGCACGATCCGGCCGGGAGGGGTGAGGCGACCGGCCACGCTCCGCGTCGCCGCGGGAAACGCGCGACGGAGGAAAGGTTCCACGGCCTTAAGCCCGCGGTAACTGTTCTCGACGAGGCTTGAGGCAAGGACGGAGCACGCGGGGACGCGGCAACGCCTTCATCGGCCCCCGCAAGGGTGGCCGCGGGAGATCTCGCCAGATGGTCGCTACCGGGATGCTGTCGGACGTCGGGGACGCCGCGGTTCGAACAAGGCAGGACGCCCTGAGTTTCACGCTCTCCTTCCCGATCCACGCGGGAAATCCCGGCGTCGTCGTCGCGACGGGGGGCTTCCCCGACGCGCCGGCCACCCGGCACGGGGAGGGCGGCGGGGCCCGCGGGACGCGCGACGCCCGGCACGACGGCATGGTGACCCCCGGGAACGACGCCCCGGCCGGCGACGATGCCGGCTGGTTCCTCCCCGGCGACGGCCCCCTCCAGGCGGAGGGCGCCCCGGACGGGGGCGTCGCCACCGCCCCGGCCGCCCCGCAGGCCGACGCCCCCGCGCCCCCGGCGGCGCGCCCCGCGCGCGCGCCCGCCGAGAACCGGATGCCGCCGACCGGCCCGCTCGATCCGGGCGGCGCCGTGCGGCCCCACGACACCGCCCTTCTCATCGGCGCGACCATCGCCGACCCGCACGGGAGCTGGGCCACGCGCCGGGCCGCTGCACCGCTCCCCGACGGGCTCCGCCCCGCCGCGGACGCCGCTGGGGGGCCGCAGGCCGCCCTCCCGGAGTCCGGGGCGCGGCACCAGGGCCCGGACGGATCGTCCGCCGCGCCGGCCGGGGATCACGCCGCGTCCGGCGAGGCGTCCGGAACCGACGCGGCGGGCACGTCGGCCGACACGGCATCGCCCGGCGGCGATCCGCATCCCTGGTCGTGGACGGCGCCGTCCCCCCTGCCGGACGACGGGCGCCCGCTCGGCAACGCCGGGGAGGCCGGGCCGGTCACGCCGACCGTCCTCGCCCGGGTCGCGTCGCCCGATCCGTCCTCGTCCCCGGTCATCCCGCCGCCCGCGGCGGGGTCCGTCCCCGCCACCGTCCGGGACGCCGTGCTGCCCGGCGCGGCCGGGGCAGGCGGCCGGGCCGAGACCACCGACGGCCCCGTCGCGGGCGATGTCCGCGCCCCGGGGCACCTTGCCGCGCCGGACGGCGATGCCGCGCCGGCGATGGCGTTCACGATGGACCTCTCGGACGACCTCGCCGCCGACGGCGCGCATCCGGCGCTCCCCGCCGGGGCGAGGCCGCCCGAGGCCGGGGTGGTCGCCCAGATCGCCTCCGACCTCGACGGCCGCGCGGCGGTGGCGGGCTTCACCGACGGCTTCGCGGAGGTCCCGGGCGACTGGCCGACGATGGACCTGTCGACCCTGACGCACGCCCGGAGCTTCCCGGGCCTGGAGATCGTCGGGACAGCGCCCGGGGCGGGCCCCGCGGCCATCGTCGTCCATCGGGACGGCCTCCTTCTCTCCGGCGACCGGGCCGGGGCGGCGGGCGGCACCGACGCGGCGGGCGACACCGGGCCGGACCGGCCCGAGGCCGGCGCGGTCCGTCGCGAGGATGGCGATCCCGGCGCGGCGTTCTGGACGTTCCGCCACCTCGACGCCGGGCACGGCGCGGCGAACGATCCGACGGCGCATCTCCCGCTGATCGGGAGCGACCGGGCCACGGCCTGGGACGCGGCCGATCCCCTCATCCAGGATCTCGACAGGGCGGGCGGCCTCGGTGCCCTGCTGCGCCAGCTCCTGCACGGCGCGGACGGGGGCGGCCCCGCCTCCGCGGCGTGGACGATGCTCCGCGACCCCGACGCGGAGTTCCACGCGGCCTACCTCGACGCCGCGGCGACCGGTCCGGCGGGCCATGTCCCGCGCTTCAGCCTCGCCGAGCACCGCGCGCACGGCGGGGACCTGCTCGGCTGAGAGACGAGGCCGAGGGAGACGGAGCCCCGGGGATGACAGGGAGCCTCCGTCAGCTCGCCAGGCACGCCGCGTTCAGCAGTCCCGTCGCGCCCGGGATCGCCGCGTGCAGCAGGGCCCGCGCCACCTCCCCGCGCCGCTCCATCGCCGCGCGCCAGTCCGGCAGCCGCCGCGTGGCCGCGAGGAAGGCGGCGAGCTGCGCGAGAAGGGCGACGAGGCTCCAGACCACCGCGTCCAGCAGGTTGGCCGAGTGGGGGATGGCCGAGTCGATCGGCAGCGCGGAGCCGAGGATGGCGAGGCCGATGCCGACCGGCCGCCGCATCCCGCCCGGGCGGCGGGGCGGCGGGGGCTGCCCTCCCGGCCCCCCCCTGCGACCCCGGCGCGCTCACGCGGCCTCGAGCCGCTCGCTCAGCTCCAGCCACTCCTCCTCCAGCTTCGCCACGATGTCGGCGATGGCGGCGCGGCGGGTGTTGGCCCAGGCGATGTCGGCGGGCTTGAAGCGGGCGTAGGTGGCGGTGTCGCCGAGCTTGCGCTCGAGCAGCGCGTTCTCCAGCCGCAGCTTCTCCATCCGCGCCTCGATCTCCTTCACGCGCTCGCGCACCGGGGCCAGCGCCGCCCGCGCCGCGGCGCGGCTGGCCGCGGTGGGCCTGGCGGGCGCGTCGCCGTCCGACTTCGCGGCGCGGGCCTCGGCGCGGGCGTCGCGGGCGCGGCCGGCGAGCCAGTTGCGGTAGTCGGCGAGGTCGCCGTCGAACGGCTTCACCGCCCCGTCGGCGACGAGCCACAGGCTGTCGGCCGCCAGCTCCACCATGTGCGGGTCGTGGGTGATGAGCACCACGGCGCCCTTGTAGTCCGCCAGCGCCCGGACCATCGCCTCGCGCGCGTCGATGTCGAGGTGGTTGGTCGGCTCGTCGAGGATGAGCAGCTGCGGCGCGTCGCGCGTGGTGATCGCGAGCATCAGCCGCGCTTTCTCACCGCCGGAGCAGTCGCGGATGAGGGTCGTCGCGCGATCCTCGTCGAGGCCGAAGCGCGCGAGCTGGGCGCGCGCCTGGGTGACGGTGGCCTTGGGCATGATCGCCTGCATGTGGCTCAGCGGCGTGCCCGCCGGGTCCAGCCGCTCGGCCTGGTGCTGGTCGAAGTAGCCGATCTTCAGGCGCTGGGTGCGCCGCACCTCGCCCCCCTGCTCGTCCAGCTTGCCCGCGATGAGCTTCGCCAGCGTCGACTTGCCGTTGCCGTTGGCGCCGAGCAGCGCCACCCGGTCCTCCTGGTCCAGCCGCAGGTTCAGGCCCCGCAGCACCGTGCGGTCGCCGTAGCCGACGCTGGCGTCGTACATCGTCAGGATCGGCGGCGGCACGTCGACGGGGTCGGGGAACTCGAAGCGGGTGGAGCCGTCCGCCGCCACCTCGACCACCGGGGCGAGCTTCTCCATCGCCTTGATGCGGGACTGCGCCTGGCGCGCCTTGCTCGCCTTGGCGCGGAAGCGGTCCACGAAGGCCTGCATGTGGGCGCGCTGGGCCGTCACCTTCTCGTTCAGGGCGATCTGCTGGGCCATGCGCTCGCCCCGGATGCGCACGAACTCGGAGTAGCCGCCCGGGTAGGTCGTGATCTTGCCGCGGTCGAGGTGGGCGATGCTGTCGACGCACTCGTCGAGCACCTCCCGGTCGTGGGAGATGATGACGGCCGCGCCGGGGAAGCGCCGCAGCCAGCCCTCGAGCCAGAGGGTGGCCTCGAGGTCGAGGTGGTTGGTCGGCTCGTCCAGCAGCAGCAGGTCCGGCTCCAGCGACAGCGCGCAGGCGAGCGCCACCCGCATCCGCCAGCCGCCGGAGAACTCGCGCACCGGCCGCAGCTGGGCGGCGGCGTCGAAGCCGAGGCCCGCGAGCACGGTGGCGGCGCGGGCCGGCGCCGCGTCCGCCCCGATCGCGATCAGCCGCTCCTGCACCTCGGCCAGCCGCGCCGGGTCGCCGCCGTCCCGCTCGGCCAGCAGCGACGCGCGCTCCCGGTCCGCCGCCAGCACGGTGTCGATGAGCGACACGTCCGTCCCCGGCTGCTCCTGTGCCACGTGCGCCATGCGGGCGCGCGCCGCGATCCGCACCTCGCCCCCGTCGGGCTGCAGCGCCCCGGTCAGCACGCGGAACAGGGTGGACTTGCCCGTGCCGTTGCGCCCCACCAGCCCGAGCTTGCGCCCCGGGTCGAGCTGCAGGCTCGCGCCGTCCATCAGGGTGCGCCCGGCCATGCGGATGGTCAGGTCGCGAAGGGCGAGCACCGTCATGCGCCGGCTTCTACCGCGCCGCGGGCGCGAGCGGAACGGCGACGGTGGCCCCCCGAAGGGACAGGGGCCGGGACGGGGGCCGGTTGCGGCCACCGCGGGCCGATGCGATAGGGCGCGCGGGTGTTCGCCCCCGGCGCGGGGCGGGCAGGGTTCAGCGCCGGTCGGGCCGCCGGCGGCGGCGAACCGTGCCCGGAGTGCCCCCATGGCAAAGCCCCACGCCCGTCCCAGCGCCCTGCGCCGCTTCCTGGAGGGGCAGTCCTCCGCCGGGCTGGTGCTGATGGGCGCCGCCGCCCTCGCGCTCGCCGTCGCCAACTCGCCGCTCGGCCCGGCCTACGAGGCGGCGCGGCACGCCTATCTCGGCCCCCTCTCGCTCGAGCACTGGGTGAACGACGGGCTGATGGCGGTGTTCTTCCTGCTCGTCGGGCTGGAGATCAAGCGCGAGGCCCTCGACGGGGGACTCTCCACCTGGCCGCGCCGGGCGCTCCCGGGGATCGCGGCGGCGGGGGGCATGGCGGTGCCGGCCCTCGTCTACCTCGCCTTCAACCGGGGAGGGACGGCGCATGGCTGGGCCATCCCGGCGGCCACCGACATCGCCTTCGCGCTCGGCGTCATCTCGCTGCTCGGGAACCGCGTCCCGGCCTCGCTGCGGGTCTTCCTCGCGGCGCTGGCGATCATCGACGACCTCGGGGCGGTGGCCATCATCGCCCTGTTCTACACCGCCGGCCTCTCCCTGCCCGACCTCCTCGGCGCCGCGGCCGTGACCGCCGCGCTGGTGGGGCTGAACCGGGCCGGGGTGCTGCGGCTGGCCCCCTACCTCCTGCTCGGGGCCGCGCTCTGGGTGCTGGTGCTGCGATCCGGCATCCACGCGACCCTCGCCGGGGTGGTGCTGGCGATGACGGTCCCGCTGCGCCACCGCGCGGCCGCGCCGGACGACGAGGCGGCGAGCCCGCTGCACCGGCTGGAGCACGGGCTGCTCATCCCCGTCGGCTTCCTCGTCGTCCCCGTCTTCGGCTTCGTCAACGCGGGCGTGCCGGTCCTCGGCCTGCCGGCGGGGGCGCTGACGGCGCCCGTCACGCTCGGCGTCGGGCTCGGCCTGCTCCTCGGCAAGGCGGTCGGGGTGTTCGGGGCGGCCACCCTCGCGATCCGGCTCGGGCTGGCCGACATGCCGGCCTATGCCGGGCGGGTGCAGCTCCTCGGCGTCGCGCTCCTCTGCGGCATCGGCTTCACGATGAGCCTCTTCATCACCCTGCTCGCCTTCCCCGGCGAGCCGCTGCTCCAGGCCGAGGCGAAGATCGGCATCCTGGCGGGGTCGCTCGTCTCGGGGCTGCTCGGCTACGCCCTGCTGCGGACGGCGCCGCAGGACTGGCCGGGCACGCCCTCCCGGTAGGGCGCGCCGCGGCCGGGGCCGCCGGAGCGTTCCCGGGCCGGGCGGCCCGGGAAGCCCCCCTTACTCCATCCGCGCCCCGGAGAGCGCGACCATCTCCCGCCACATGGGCCTCTCCCGGTCCATGCGCTCCCGCGCCGCGGCCGGCGTGCTGGCCAGGGCCCGCCCGCCGGCGGTGAGGAAGCGCCGGCGGATCGCCTCGTCCTCGGACACGCCCTTCACCGCCGCGGCCAGCCGCTCCTGCACCGGCACGGGCAGCCCGGCCGGGCCGATCAGCGCCGACCAGGCCGTGACGACGAAGTCCGGCACGCCGGCCTCCGCCATGGTCGGGATCGCCGGCATGGTCGGCCAGCGCTCGGCCGTGGTCATGCCGAGCGCCGTCATCTGGCCCCCGCCGATCACGCCGGCGTAGGAGGCCAGGTTGTCGATCGCGAAGTCCACGTCCCCCGCCAGCATGGCCGGGATCACCTGCGCCGCGGTGCGGAAGGGGACGTGGGTGCAGGCCACGCCGGCCCGCTTGAACAGCAGCTCCGAGCAGAGATGGGCGGAGGTGCCGACGCCGGAGGTGCCGTAGACCACGCCGCCGGGCTTCGCGCGCGCCCAGGCCAGGAACTCCGTCATCGTCCGCGCCGGCACCGACCGCTCCGACACCACGGCGACGTTCGGCACCTCGAAGGCGAGCGACACCGCTGTCAGGTCCCGCACGGGGTCGTAGGGCATGGAGGGATAGAGGAAGGGGTTGATGACGAAGTTGCCGACCGGCGCCGTGCCGAGCACGTAGCCGTCCGGCGCCGACTTCGCGACCGCGTCCACCCCGATGTTGCCGCCCGCGCCGGAGCGGTTCTCCACCACCACCGTCTGCCCGAGCCGCTCCCGCAGCCCCTCCGCCAGGATTCGCGTCAGCACGTCCGTCGCGCCGCCGGCGGGATAGGGGCAGACGAGCCGGACGGGGCGGTTCGGGTAGTCGGGCTGCGCCCGCGCCGGGCCGGGAAGGGCGGCGGCGCCGAGGGAGGCCAGGAGAAGACGACGAGAGGGCATCACGGGTCCTGAATCTGATCGGGCGGGACGGGGCCGCCGGCCGCGGCGCGGTGGCCGGCGCGCCGGGGCCGCCCCGTCGGGGGGGCGCGCCAGCCATTTCCGTGCCAACGGCCCCCGGCATGCCTGCCCGGCGCCGGGCCCCTTGCCGAAGGCGCGGGCGGCGGCTACCCGGCGCGCGATCCACCCCCGCGATCCTTCAGGGACACCTGCACCATGGCCACCGAGCGCACCTTCAGCATCCTCAAGCCCGACGCGACCCGCCGCAACCTGACCGGCAAGATCAACGCCGTCTTCGAGGAGCGGGGCCTGCGCGTCGTCGCCCAGAAGCGCATCCTGATGAGCCAGGCGATGGCCGAGACCTTCTACGGCGTCCACAAGGAGCGGCCGTTCTTCCGGGACCTCGTCACCTTCATGACCTCCGGCCCCGTCGTCGTGCAGGTGCTCGAGGGCGAGAACGCGGTCGCCGCCAACCGCGAGATCATGGGCGCCACCAACCCGGCCAACGCCGCCGAGGGCACCGTCCGCAAGCTTTTCGCCGAGAGCATCGAGGCGAACTCCGTGCACGGCTCCGACAGCCCGGAGAACGCGGCAGCCGAGATCGCCTTCTTCTTCGCCGGCTCCGAGATCGTCGGCTGAGCGGACGGGGCCGCTCCCGCGGGGGCGGCCCCCCTCCGGCGCACCCCGCCGGGGCGCGCCGCGCGTGAGTCGTCGCATCCGGAGATCCCCCGGCGCATGAAGGTCCTCCTGGTCGGCGGCGGCGGCCGCGAGCACGCGCTGGCGTGGCGAATCGCGGAGAGCCCGCTTCTGGCGAAGCTCTGGTGCGCCCCGGGCAATCCCGGCATCGCCGCCCACGCCGAGTGCGTGCCGATCGGGGCGGAGGACGTCCCCGCCCTCGTCGCCTTCGCCCGCGACCGCGCGGTCGACCTCGTCGTCGTCGGGCCGGAGGCGCCGCTGACCCTTGGCCTGGCCGACGCGCTGGCCGATGCCGGCATCGCCTGCTTCGGGCCGTCGGCCGCGGCGGCGCGGCTGGAGGGGTCCAAGGCCTTCACCCGGGAGGTGCTCGACGCCGCCGGCGCGCCGGGCGCCAGGTGGGCGCGCTTCGACGACGCGGACGCCGCCCGCGCGCATGTCCGCGCGCACGGGGCGCCGATCGTGGTCAAGGCGGACGGGCTGGCCGCCGGCAAGGGCGTGGTGGTGGCCGCGACCGTGGAGGAGGCCGAGCGCGCCGTCGCCGACATCATGGAGGCGCGCGTCCACGGCGCCGCCGGCGCCAGCGTCGTGATCGAGGAGTGCCTCGTCGGCGAGGAGGCCTCCTTCTTCGCGCTGTGCGACGGCACCCGCGCCGTGCCGCTGGCCGCCGCCCAGGACCACAAGCGCGCCGGCGACGGCGACACCGGCCCCAACACCGGCGGCATGGGCGCCTACTCCCCCCCGCCCGCCTTCACGGAGGCGATCCGGGACGAGGTCATGGCGCGGATCGTCGATCCCGTGCTGGCGGAGATGGCGCGGCGCGGGACGCCCTTCCGCGGTGTGCTCTTCGTCGGGCTGATGCTGACGGCCACCGGCCCGCGCGTGATCGAGTTCAACGCGCGCTTCGGCGATCCCGAGTGCCAGGCTCTGATGATGCGCCTGCGCGGCGACCCCCTGCCGATGCTCGCGGCCTGCGCCGCCGGGGACCTGTCCGGCGTGGCGCCGGCCTGGTCGGACGACCCCGCCCTCGTCGTCGTCGTCGCCGCGCGCGGCTACCCGGGCGCGGTGACGAAGGGCGAGCGGATCGGCGGGCTGGACCGCGCGGCGGCGGTGCCGGGGGCACGGGTGTTCCACGCCGGCACCGCGGCGGGCCCGGGCGGCGCCGTGCTGGCCTCGGGCGGCCGCGTGCTCGGGATCGCGGCCTCGGCGCCGAGCCTGCGCGCGGCGCGGGAGGCGGCCTACGCGGCGGTCGACGCCCTCGACTGGCCGGGCGGCGTCTGCCGGCGGGATATCGCGCACCGGGCCCTGTGAGGGCGGGGGCCCCGGCCGCGGCGGGAGGGGGCGTCCCCGGGAGCGCCGCGGGCCCGCCGCCCCCCTCCCCCCGCGACGTCCGGCCCGCCCCACCTCCTCCCCTCCCCCGCCGAACATTGACAAAAGGTTGATGCAACAAAGATCCGCCCTGTCCCCACCCCGCGCCGGGGGGGCCGGCCAGGGGGGCCGGGAGGGGACCGCGAAGGGACGTCCGTGCTCATCCTCCACCTCGCCCTGGGCGGCTGCCTGAAGGCCCCGCCGATCCGGTTCGGGATCACGGCCGACACCGGGGGCCACATCGCCTACGTCCTCGACGCCGCCGCCGCCCAGGCCGCCCTCCCCGGCACCTCCGTCACCGTCGTCACCCGCCTCTTCCACGCCCCCGCCCTCGGCGCCGCCCATGCCCTGCCGGCCGAGCCCCTCCCGGGCGGCGGCGTCATCGAGCGCCTCGCCACACCCTGCCCGGACTATCTCGAGAAGGAGGCGCTCGCCGCCGAGGTCCCCGCCTTCACCGCCGCCTTCCTCGCCCGCCTCGCCGCCCTGCCGCGCCGGCCGGACGTGATCCACGCCCACTTCGCGGACGCCGCCGCGGTCGCCCTCGCGGCCCGCGCGCGCTTCGGCATCCCGGTGGTCTTCACCCCTCACGCGCTCGGGATCGACAAGCGGGCCCACGGGCTCGGCGACGGCGCGCTGGAGACGCGCATCGCGGCCGAGCGGCGCGCCATCGCCGGGGCCAGCGCGATCGTCGTCTCCACCCGCGACGAGGCCGAGCGCCAGCTCGCCGCCTACGGCACCCCGCCCGGCGGCCCGGTCGCGCGGATCCCCCCCGGCGTCCCGCGCCGCCCCGCGCCGGACGGCGCGCCCACCCTCGCCGACCGGCTGGGCAGGCTGCTCGACCGGCCGGACCTGCCCATCGTGCTCGCCGTCGCGCGGCCGGTCCGCAAGAAGAACCTCGCCGCCCTGCCGCGCGCCTTCGCCGCGACCCCGGCGCTGGCCGCGCGCGCCAACCTCGTCGTCCTCGCCGGCCAGGGCGGCGGCCACGCCTCGGCGGAGGAGCGCGCGGTGATCGCCGAGCTCCACCG
>Ga0325401_1002041_pt1 | contig 17629 bp, 10 predicted proteins | sample PopdelMetagenome_FD_205666 | JGI IMG/M metagenome (GOLD analysis project Ga0325401, IMG submission 205666) | Populus deltoides microbial communities from Bellville, Georgia, United States - Xylem-PdKOR-R2 | ecosystem: Host-associated > Plants > Phyllosphere > Stem > Wood/Secondary xylem | place...
ATGAAGATGAGGTACAAGTGGCTGAACAAGAAGAGGATTTCGAACCAGTGAAGGGAGATTTGTTGGTTGTGCAACGGGTTCTGAATGCACAAATTGACGTTAGTGATGAGCAACGCGAGAACATCTTCCATACTCGATGTCAAATTCGAGATAAGGTGTGTGGGATGATCATCGATAATGGAAGTTGCACTAATGTTGCGTCAACTACCTTGGTGGAGAAATTGGGTTTAACTACCCTTCCACATCCCAGGCCGTACAGTTTGCGATGGCTGAATGAGAATGGGGAGATTCGGGTGACAAAGCAAGTTCGTGTACCTTTTTCCATTAAAACCTATCATGACGAGGTTTTGTGTGACGTTGCGCCGATGTCAGCTAGCCATTTGTTGCTGGGTCGTCCTTGGCAGTTTGATAAGGAGGTGACCTATAATGGACGAAAGAACACTTATTCTTTTATGCTGAATGGAAAAAAGGTGAACTTGTTACCATTGAGTTCTCAACAGGTTAGAGAGGATCAGATACGAAGCCAACAAAAAGAGGTGAAATCACGTAAGGGGCTGTTGTTAACCTGATGCACATCATCTGATGCACATCAAAAAAACGTGTGCTAGCTAAATGTAGTGGTGCTCAAGAAGTTTAGGGTGTTAGAATTTGTCATATATATAAGACTAAAATGCTCTAATGTGCACATGAGGTCAACTGTAAAAAAATGGCAGAAGTCATATGCGATAAGAAGTTGCTCATCCATTTCTTCCAAGACAACTTGATTGGTTATGTGTTAAGCTGGTATTTAACCTTGGATAACACAAGGGTCAAGAAATAAAATGATCTTGCTAAAGCTTTATTGAAATAACATTTTCAATATTAACATTGCTCCATATCAAACGAGTTTAATGGTGATGGACAAAAGCAATAAGGAAACCATAAAAAAATACACCTATAGGCGGAAAAACAAGGCAATGCATGTACAACCATCTTGGAGAAAGAGATGATGACTCTATTTACCAATACTTTAAAATTCTCATATTATGAGCATATGATGGGTATCTCTACCCAACATTTTTATGATGTTGTTGTTATTGCTGAGAGAATAGAATATCCTCTTGTGGAATATTGAAACCTACCAAGAAGAAGGGGTTTACTAGGAGGAAAAAGAATGTTAAAGTGAGTAATGTGGAAATAGGGTATAAAGGTAAGAAGAATTACCAAACCCAAAGCTATCAAACCTCGTCTTCTCAAATATCCAATATTGACTCTGCTAAGCCTCTTCTGATAAATCAGCCTACTAACCCGTTAGAAAACCAAGTCGAAAACAATCCAACGAGAGCATACCAAAGAAAACAGGAATAACTCTCACCTCTACTTATGCCCTTAGGAGAAATCTATACAAAATTACTAAGCATGGGTCATGTGGCCCCTCTTCTATATTCACCACTGAAGTCTCATTTTCCAAATTGGTATAAACCAAACCTAACCTATGAGTTCCATACCAAAAACCTTAGCCACAATATTGATACTTGTTCAACATTCAAAAGAAAGCTCTTGCAATTATTCAAAGCAAGATGAATAACCTTTGAAGATAACCCTAACATTAATTCCAATCCCTTGCCTAATTATGCTTCCAATAATGGAGGAGTAAATGATGTGAAGTTTGGAAGAAAAAAAGAGAAGCTTCTAAGGGTAACCATGGATAAGTTGTATGACATGTTAATGCAAGTAGGGTATTTACCAATAAAGAATCAGGTTCAAGAAAGAGTGATAATTTTTATAGGTTCTACGAAGTAATGGGACATGACATTGATGAATGTGAACAGTTTCACCATAAGGTAATACAAATGATGACTTGTGATCTGTTACAAATAAAGAATTAGGAAAATGATGATACCGTAGGCATGATAAGTTTTCAAGGGAAGAAAGCATAAATGTGTAGGCTTCAACATACCGAGAATAATCCATCGAAGCTCGTCTTAACAAGACATATCGTTACCTACAATGGGAACTATAATGTATTGCCTTATAATTACAAAAATTCTCCCAATATTGAGGGTCATGCTCATATGTTTTAGACTAAGATTGATGGATTAACTTGAAATGGCAAGTGCTTTACACATAAAGAACTAGAAAGGAAATGAAAAGCTAAAGGCAAAGAGGTTATAAATGCCATCAAAGAGATGGAAAAAAAAACTTACGAGTGAGAAAGAAGTCGGTGAACTTTTGAAGCTGATGAAGCATAGTGAGTATAGTGTGGTAAAGCAACTGAAGAAAATCTCTGCGAGGATATCCCTGATGTCTCTTATCCTAAGTTCCGAGCCACACTATAATGCACTGCAAAAAGTATTGAACGAGGCATATGTGCCCCAAGACATGACCCAAAGAACTATGGAGTATCTAGTCAAAAGAATCAATGCGACAAATTACTTATACATTACTAAAGACAAGCTCGATGCTGGAGGAACGGGTCATAATAAACCTCTGTACATCACTACGAGGTGCAAGGATTGCACCATTGGCAAAGTATTGGTGGACAACAATTCAGCTTTAAATGTACTCCCAAAGCATGTGCTAGATGAAATGTCAGTTGATTCAACGCATATATTACCAAACACCATAATAGTTAGGGCTTATGATGGTTTCCTAAGGCAAATGATGGGGATCATTGAAATAGAGTTATCCCCGCAAGTGTTTTTAGTAACCTTACAAGTGATGAACATCACACAACATGTCATTAGGAAGGCCTTGGATACACGCCGCTGGCACCATGACATCATCCTTGCATCAGTGTTTGGAGTATATTATGAATGGAACATTGATAATAATTAAGGCCAAAAAGACCTTATCAATGGTGTAGAACGCGACGGTTCCCCATATAAAGTCAAAGGGAGCGGAGCAAAGATGGAAATTTCCGTGCTTTTGAAATTGTTAATACAAAATGGGTGCCAAAAGACACGGTATTGAGAAAACTGGTAATTTCTGAAGCCACAAGAATGGTGGCTAAATATTTCTTAAGGCACATACTTCTTTTCTAGTATGATCCTATCTCTTAAAATCTTGAGAGGATAAGTCTAATAAGGTTGAAGACTGCAAATAAGAGATTTGAGTTTGACTTTAAGCCTTAAAAGAGAGACTATTAAAGAGTTGCCAATATTAAACGAGAAAAGAGGAAGAAATTGCCATCCCTCTAATTTAAGTATCATTCCCTAAGGCTGCTTATGTAATGCACTCTAAAGATATGATGAATGTCTCTACCCAAGGCTTGACTATTATAGGCATCAATACATTGGAACATGATGATAGTAAGGTCAAGAACTATAGTGAGAAAGGAGAGAATATGGAAGGAGAAGAGTTGTTACTATTAGTAATTATTCATATCGTAGAAGAAACATCTGTAAAGACTTTCATGGGAAATTGGTGAGTGGTGAAATGTTTCAAAATTAGGTGACCTAAAAAGCTCCTATGGTTTTTAAAAAGTAAATGACAATGTTGTTCTAGTGTGCTTTTTATGTTTGTCTTTGCTTTCATACCAAGTTGGCAATTTTAGCTCAAGATGTCAATATATGATTTTTGTTGTAGTTGAGCCTTTCTTTTTTATCAATGAGATCATATATTTTTGTAAATTTTTCCATCCTTTTATCTTTGCAAAATACATACTTACACTAAAACACCTTCCGCTTTCATGAAATCTGAAAGCGGATCATCCATAAAATCACGAGCATATTTCACTGAGAATGAATGGCCAAATTTTGATGACTACACAATTGCAATGGAAGAAAATGAATGGGAAGAGGATGATGTAAAAGAATCCACTAAGCTAGTAGAACAATCAGAACGAGCTTGGAAACTAAAAAAAAGAAAGAATTAGAGACAATTAATGTCAGTATGAAAGATAATTGACATATCTACCTTCAATTCATTTGGCACCTTTATCTAAATTAGAGTTTTCTCAATATTTCTGATTCATCTGCTAGTAATTTTTACATCTGAAACCCCTAAGAAGGGCTCATAACTCATCTCTTTCATGGTCTTTACAATTTGTATCAAGGCAACTACATTGTCTATAGGTGTTGTGACCACTGAAGCCGGTGGCACTACTAAGGCTACTAAGTTGTAAGGGTTAGGACATTATTCATATTTTCCATTATTGTCCTCACTATTTGTGCAATAAAAATAGGGTCAGTATACAAAGCAGGGGCTCTCATAAGTGATACCCAAACTTGTCTAGAAGTGGTATCATCTAGGAGTCCAACTGATCCATCCTATCTCTTCTAAATGGAAGTCGATGGCGTATAAGAGGCAATATCAGCTAGGGGATCCTCATCTGACTCTCCTCAAGATCTACATCCTGATCTCTCATTCTCACTCAAGAGGGGTCTATCCTAGTGCCATGTCTCATACAAACCATCTTTAAAGAATTCAACATATAAAAATTTTCATAATAGTTCCTGAACTCATACCAAGGCTTTAATACCAACTATAACATTCTTGATAAACACATGCAATCATTACTTAATTTCTCATGAATATTACAATATTTAGAGTGATTTTTTTTCTTTGGATATCTATTGAAATTTCAGCAGTCTCCTTTATACCGGGAGATCCGAAGTTATCGACAAAGACTTATTACACTTCAATATTCAACCAATTCACATTTCAATCATCCTGAACTCATCTCATCACAACTTCACACATCACATTCATCATATTTCATTATGGTTCACCATATGCATACAATTATCAATATAAAATGTTCAAATCTTTAGCAATTAAAAGAAACACAATCACACACTAATTATCTAGGACATGATAAAAGAACTAATATGGCATTATAAGTTTACTTGATTAAGTTGAGTTCAAATTACATAAACCTTGGTATAATTAATACTTTAATACATAACTCATTACAAAACAAAAGGTGCTTTAATACAAGTTTTGATCAAAGGTCGTCCTATACATATTTGTCATCCAATTCAAGGTTGTGAGGCACCTATAGTTAATTTATAAATATCAATTAACCTTATGACATGCAAATTACTAAAGCAAATAGAACAAATAAAATATTGCATTTAAATTATAGCTCGTCATTGTCAATTATTCCTCAATTATTTATCAGCATAATCCATCTATTCATCTACATTATTCATTCACCACATCGAGGTTTCTTGTTTGTCATTAGTTTGATAAATCATTCTTTTCCTGGAAATTTATTCTCTAAAACTCAATCTTTCCAAATAATACCCAACACCATATAATTCCTTTTTTTGCCTATGTCCAAACATTATTTCCGCTTCTAGCAATCTAAACTCTTTCTTCTATTACTGATTATTAATTCCATTTCTAAGAGTCTAGTCCTATCTCTTAGTACTAGGCGTTGTTCCCAATACCAGGAAAACTAACCCCTTATGCCTAGTGTCGCGAGGCGCGCGACGTCGTCTGGCGACGACGGAGGCTCCCTGTCGTGCCTCCAGGTGTGAGGGGTGTTGTGTGTTGGGAAGAGTTTTTGGATTTAATCATAAAATTATGATTAATGTTTAGGAGTCGCCACCTAGTATTATGGTCACTAGGAACCTATTGTCTACGAGAGTCTGAGTAAGGGACTGGTTGTGCAAGGGGAAGACGCATCACCCCCAGTGCACCCTACCTAAGGTAAGCTGCATTGTTGTTTGATTGTTTTTTTCCTAAGCCAGGTTTCTGTTGGTCTTTTCTAAGGCTCAAGGCAGATCTCTCTTCATGAGAGAGTCTCTCCCTTATCGGTGAAATCCTAACCGTTCTAAAGTCTGAATTTTAGCATCACATTTATGTACACCTTGTATCTTTAATATCTAAGGGTGTACTTTATCGTGTAATTTTACACCCTAAAAATATTAAAGTCTACATCTGGATCCTAAAAAAAAGATTGGAAAAAGATTTTTGACATGTTGGCCAAATCCTAATGGATAATCTTAAACTGGTTACGATATCCATTTTTTTTTAAACATGAAAAAGATGCAATTTTTGTTTTTTTTTAATGAAAAATATACTTGGAAAAATTTTAGGATTTGCCCATAAGCAAAAAAATATATTTTTCTGCTTTTTGGAAATGTTTTGAATTTTTTTAAAAAAAATATTTCGAAGAAAGCCGGGTATTTTAATACTGGATTTGTATTTTACAGTGTAAATATACAACCCGATATTATGCAAAATTGGAAAATTATTTGAGAAAATCACATTTTTTTAAATGATTTTTTTGAATTTTTTAAATAATATTATAATATAATATATACTATATAACATTAAATATGTAGGATGGGCTAGCCCAGCCGGGTTGGGCCGAAATCAGCCCCACAAAACCGACTCCTTAAAGGGGGTGGGCCGGACCGGCCCAACCGCTTGGGTTAGGATGGAACAGGTCCGGCTCACCCTAAAGTTTGTTTAATTATGTGCAGAACGTGAACAACTACTGTTCACGTTCTGCATGCAACCGAATGGTTGTAGAAGCCGTAGACGGGCAGAGTGAAGATGGAGGCAACCTGCGGTGGAGAAGGAGTTGCTGTCACTGGCCTGGCGTGAAGTTGGCGGAGGTGCTGGTGGAAGAGTTGGTGGCGCTCGAAGGAGTGGCTGCTGCTCACGTTACAGGAGCTGCCATGGTCGGTGCTGGAGTTGCTAATGGCTGGAGCTGTTCAAGTCGCCGCTATGATGAGAGAGTATCTCTGCTGCTGTTCCTAAGGATGAAAGCCCCTAGAAGAGGTGGTTGCTGCCTCTGCTGCTGCTGTTGAGGTTGCGGTAGCAGAGAAGGAGGAGGATGAAACAAGTCTGCAGGAGAGAGAAAGGGAGTCGCGGTGGCTGCTTGGTAGTCGTGCCGGCTTCCTATGGTGGAGCTGGTATTTGTGGTGGTGCGATTCTGGTGGTTGTAGCGGTGGAGGGAGAAAGAAAAACAGAAAAACAGAGAGAAAGTGGCAGAAACTGGGAAGAGGCTGATTTTTTGGCTTATTTTGGACCCGATTTCTTCCTCCCTCAGGCCATCAAATCCACCTCTATTTATAGGCGGTGGAAGAGGGCAATCTTTTCTACACTAGAGAAAAATTACAGCCCTTGATTCGGATGAGAAGGATCCCAACTGTTGGCTCAAAGTAGGAATGGTGCACTGTCAAATTGTCAAATCTGCAGCTGCAGGCTGCCTGAGTTGGCCTCTTTGGGGTGGTGCCATGTCCGTTTATTTGCCATTGTGCTAGTGAAGACCATACCCCGACGTAGAGGGATGTCTGGTGATCAATTTCGTGCAATTTTTGGCAAATTTGGTGGACGTTAGGTGCATTAAATGCACCTGCAAAGGAGGTGACCGGACCAGATTTTCAGGGAAAAAGAAGAAGAAGATAATGAATAGTGTTCAGGATTCTGTTTTGGCCAAAGTTCATTTCAGTCCTTCCCCTAATTAACCCTAAATGTTTGCAATTAAGCCCCTGATGTCCTTCAATTGGAACCCTGAAGTTACGCGTATTTTGCAATATGGTCCTTGGTCTTGGATTTTGTCAATTTAACCCCTAATTGACCATCAAACTTTCAATTTCTTCAATTTCACCCCTGGTTTTTGTCAATTAAGCCCCTCAATTGTGGTGCCTTTTGCAGATTGGTCCTTGGCTACAAATTTCTTCAATCCAACTCCTAATTGACCCCAAAACTTCAATTTTCTTGCAATTTGGCCCCTGATTTCAATCAATTAACTTGGTAAAAATTAAATTTGGTCTCTTAAAATTTAAATATCCTTAATTAAGCCTAAATTAGGCTCCCAAACTTAATTTTTCACCAATTAAGCCTCAAATAAAATTAATTTGACCAATTTAAAGTATAATTAAGTCCTTGCACTTAATTAAATCCTTCAATTGGACCTAAATTAATTCTTAAACATAATTAAAATTTAATTTGGCCCATGATAAAATCAAATTGGCCTCTTAAAAATTTAATTATGTCATTGGACTTAATTTAACCTTAAATTTGCATTTTTGTCTCCATTTTTGGGCATAATGGGGTACAATTAGGCCTTGAATTTCCTCCAAAAATTGCAGCTTGATTTCCCGGCCTGCTTTCTCCACGTTGCCAGCCTTTTATTTTATTTTTTGATTTTTATTTTGAAAAAAAAATGAATTTTTAGGGAATAGCCCAAAATTGGGTTATGACACCTAGTATTGGTGTTAGTCCCATCATCAAAAAACTAATTTATTTTCCCCTTATCAGACATTAATCCTATTACCTGGAAACTAATTCCTCCACTCATTATTGGGCATGAGTCCCATTACCAAACATTAGTCCCGTTACTAGGAAACTAATTTCTTTGTCAAAAACCATAATTTAAATATGATATAATAGAACATTTCCAGCATAATACAATGACAAACTAAGGAAGAAAATGATATGGTGTATGACACCTACCTATTGTTAGAGCTCGAGTAGTACCTCCCTGCTGCTACATAGCTCTCGTAGCCTCTCCTGTATCAACAAGTATACCACATTATTCTTCCTTTGCATGCTCATTCCACATGATATTATTTTAAGTTTACTTTCATCAATTTAACATTCATTTCAATTAAATTCTTGTTTTACTTCTTTTTTTCTATTCATTTTCCTTTGTTCTCTAAACAAGAGCAAATTTTAATAACTCACCCGCACAAATATGCACATTCAAATTTCCTTCTTGTAATCATTACCGGCTCAAGTCTCCCATCAAAACAACTTTTCAAGCAAGGTAGAAATTTACTAATTTTTAGTCCATCTAGACTATTCATTCAAGAATACTATTTAGATTATAATTATTATTGTTGTTACCCATTTTTGACCACATAATACACACACACACACATAATAGGATATACATGAAGAAAGCCTAGAAGATAATTCAATATTGGTAGTGGAGGACCAAGATGACAAGTGAAAAAGTTGAAGGACTAAAATGTATAAGATTAACAAAATTAACAACCTAATTCTAACTGACAAAAGGCCTAATTGGTGAAAATATTTTTATTTGGAGTAAAGAAATACAAATTTGGATGGTTAAGGACTCAATTAGAATTTTAGAAGGCTTAAATAATTTTATTGAGGACTTGTTTGTAAGAAAAATCAGTTTTTAGAGTCAATTTGGGTATTGATTGGAAGAAATTAAAGTTTGAGGATTGAAATTAGACTTTGGATGTTTTAATTGGTCAAATTATTGTGAAAAAAAATGAAGTTTGGAAGCCAATTAAGGATTTGCAGATTCCCTAGATCAAGGGTCAACCTATAAATGGCACGCAATTTTCTAGGGTAGAAATTAATCAAATCATGGGCCAAATTGAAAGGAATTGAAATTTTGATGGTCAATTAAAGATGAAATTAAAAAAATTAAAAACCAAGGACTCGTTTATAAAAGGCGCTGATCTTTGAGGTTGATATTTGTATTTGCAAGGGGTGTAATTCCATGAAATTAAAAGTTAGGAGACAATTATGGGTGCAATTAAAAGAAATTTGAAGAGCAAGGACCAATTAAAATTGGCCAAATCTAAAATTAAAAAGCCCTAATTTCTATGGTTTAACCTAGACGACATGTTGTTCACCCATTGTTCATCTCATTTCTTGGCAATTTTGGATAATCGAGTGAACATCTTTTGGCAAATAAATGTGGCATCTCCGACCACCTTAGGGGCTATAACCACCACCATTTATTTGGCAAACACCATATTTAGAACCACATGCTTATTAAATTAGACGTATACACCCTAATACTTCCATAGAAGTCTCCAATATCTTATCCCTGATCAGCTTCCTTATATTTTTAGATTCAGAGTTGATCGGGTTAGCACCTTTGAATGAATGAATATGAAGATACAGACCTCTAAATTAAGTAATGTTAGATCCAAATGAAAGGTGTGCATCTCTTCTACCAACTTCATGTGGTTTCCGATGACGTTCACATTAGAGTTGCTCCAACGAAACCTAAAAAATGGTTAACCTAGCCAGCCTTGACTATGATACTTGTTTTTCAAAAAACCATCATTTTTTTCATGTGTTCACACTTAAAGCTTCTCAAAGGGTTCTTATCAATACCAATGAAGTGTTGATCTAGCAATTAAGGCACTGTTATATCCCTGCAAGGGTGAGAACACAAGTTCGATCCCTAGGAAGCGCACTTATAGGGAGGGATAGTCACGAACCCTGAATGAGACTAGTCTCACCCTTTAAAAGGGTGTGAGGATACCCGGGTAAGAATAAAGAAAAAAAGGTTCTTATCAATGGCTTTAAAACCTTCCTCTCAAGTCTAACAAAACCACCAAGTACCCTTAAAACCAAAACCATCATTTTAAAATCAGCCTAGTACAAGAGCTTTTAACTATTAGTTTTTGTCCAGAACCCTCTCACTTTGATCAAAGTGCTAAAGGGTCAATCTTTGAGAGAATCCACCAAAAAACCTAGAAAAACCCAATAAAAACCCCTGAAAATTAGAGGAGAAAAAAGAGAGAGGAAAAACATGGGGAAATAATCTGTTAATAGAACCTATTGTGAAGGTTCAAAAGCCTAATATAAAAGGTCTAATAAGCTTTGGGAAAAAAAGGAGTGAAAGGAAAAGAATGAAGGAAAAAAGAAGAAAAAAATATCAGCCTATAGTCAATAAGCTTGAAAAAGGTATAGTCATGTAACAACTCAAAGGTGAAGTCCATGTGACATGTTCATTCATGCTTTATTAATATTTAAACATCTTTTGATGTTTTTTAAACTTGTTTTAGTGTTATAATGTTTTCGAGTTTTATTTTGATTAATATATAAAAAACTTTTATTGTTTAAATCTTGTTTGGAGTTGCTGTTGATGTTACTGAGTGTCAAGACTATATGTTTATGACTAATTTTGATAAAATATGGTAGTTTTGGATTCTGCTAAAAGTTGACAGTGAGTGTTCGATGCCTTTTTCTATTTTTGTTAGTGTATGTTCTTGGTTTCTGAGCATGATTTAGGTTCCAAGTTTTTAAAGAGTCAGTTTTGAATTGAAATTTGAGGTTTTTGTTGGTTGTCATTGAAGTTACAGTTATGAAGTTGAAATATAATTCATGTTTGTGATGATTTGATATTTTTTGTTAGTTCTTTGGATTCAACTATGCTTGGTATTGATAATGTAGTTTGTGAGGACCAAAAGTAGTGTGTTTAAAGGCCTAGAAGGCCACATTTGGGTTTTTGGCATTAGTTCTTTAATTTCTAGAAATTGTCCAGATTTTAGGTTTATGTTCTTCGCGTGAACTTTGCCCCTCTTGTTTTTGAGCTGTTTTGGGTTAATTCCTAGCACATACATGTTACTTTGTCATTTTAGCAAATAATCTAGGGTTAAAACACACCAATAACATGTATTCATGCATTTAGATTTCAGGGTTCTTTCGATTAACTAAATATATTTTGATCAAATTGTGGCATTTGAGTGTTAATCGAAGAAAATAGATGCTTGATTTTTTTATCTACGCATGATTACAAACAAAACCTTGCCTTTGATTGTATGAAAACTTTTTTGATTTGTGATTTGTGTTTGCTGGGTTTCGATTTGAATGTTCTTCGTGTTTTTCATGTTCTTGGTGTTTGATTTGTTTTTGTTAGAAAATTTTATGTTTTTGGTTTTTTTGAATTTTGATATGTTTTTGGTTTAATTGTTTGTTTTGCTTTAGTTTCGGGTCAAACCATGGTTTTCTATTCGATTCAGGGTTAAACCAATGTTTTCGAGTTAACCTGATTGATTTTATTCTCGGTCAGGTACTAAAGTTTTGTTTGGTTGGTTACTTTTTTTGATGAAGAATTTTTGGCCTTTGGAGTTGTTTCGCAAATACGGCAAACACACCTTTGAACCTATTTTTGACAAATTTGCATTGAATAAAAAATGGTTTTTTTCCAAATAGTCTCCAAATAAATTCCAAAATACTTTTACAAATTTTCAAAAACTAATTTAAAATTATTTATGGGCCATTCGCATGTTTTTTTAGCAATTTTATTTAATATTGGGACTCTAAACTTATACTGTAAGATGTTGTCTTAGTATTAAAATACGTGCTTTTCGTCAAAATCTCAAAAAAATTGCACAATTTCTAATAAATTTCTCATTTAAAAAAAAATACCAAAAATGTGTTTTATTTGGTGTGCATATAAACAAATCTCTCAAAAAATAAAAATCATATTTTCAATTAAAAAATAAAAAAAAATACATGGTATGTTTTAATATTTTTTTTATATACACAAAAATTCAAAAATATATTTGCATGTATTTTTTGGATTTAATAACTGATGTATTGAATCAATGAGAATTTAGACAATATTTCAAAACTCTAATTTGTTTTCTAAGAATTAATGGTTAACATTTTGATATGAATACTAAACTTACAAGTAAGCTGGTATTTAAATACCAGTAGTTGATTAGAAAATTCAAAAATATTTTTACTTGTATTTTTTGGATATAATAACTGATGTATTGAATCCATGAGAACTTAGACAATATTTCAAAACCCTAATTTTTTTTTTCTAAGAATTAATGATTAACATTTTGATATGAATACTAGACTTACAAGTAAGCTGGTATTTAAATACCAGGAGTTGATTAGAAAATTTTGAGAATTTTTTCAGATATTTACCAATTTTAATTGAAAGTATTTTTCACCATGATATACAAGTTGTGGAAAACCCTTTCGCCTTCCATGAAAGGTGAACCTTGTCAGGTCACCTATATGAATTTTTTCCACAATAATTTATTTGTATATACGATACCATAATAAATTCAAAATACTATATTTATTTATGAGCGTAAATCTTTATTTCAAGTCATAAACGAACCATCAATTAAGAACTCATCAATACCTTTAAGCCACATTAGTTACGAACCATCTTTGTTTTTGTTTTTTCTCCATTAAAATTGAAATTTTGGATAAAATTCACTCATGCCCATCCCATCCCATCCCATCATCAATTTTTTTTTATTATGATTATAACATGTGCAAAATGTAACATAACACTCACCAAGAATGAGAAATACCTAAAAATTGCTTAAATCAATTCATAAAAATTCTAAAAAACATAAATCAAAACACTATAACAAAACACCAAAATCACACCAGCCCACAAGCCTTAACATACAATACCACACTAATCTTGAAATGAATATCAAGCAAAATCAAAACTTTATAATAAACAACTAAACTCAAAATGATACGTGGTAATTAACAAGAAAAAAAATTAAAAAAGCTAACAAGAAGTTAGACCTACGAAGAACTTACCAAGATCTTCAAGTAAAGATGATGTATAAGCAAATTATGTCAACCAAACACTTGATTTATCTGATCTCCCCTTGCTACGCCATGGTTTTTGTAGATAACAACAAGGTCTTGTGTTTTGAAAGGGTGAATTAGGACCTCAATGTTGTGAATCGATCCTGTGAATAGGTTAAGAAGGCAAATTGTGTTAGGCTTGAAATTTTCAATCTTGAATGTAAGATTGGAGGAGATAAGGTTATTTTTGTCAAATTTCAATAGGGTTTGTAATGGTAATAAATAGAAAGTAGGTGTTATGAATGGAAAAGGATGTTATTTTAGCTTGTGCAAAGCTTTTGTTTGAAACAACTTATATATAGGATCCAGTGCAAAACCACATAGCAGATTAACTAATCAATTAATGAAACTAGAAAAAGTGGTTGGGGTAAAAGTAAAAGATATTACAATATCAAACGAGACTTTTAGCATCTTCACCACTTTGTAATGTTTCCAGCCACCAACATCTTATAATTCCACCACTTCATGATATCATATAGTTCATAGTTCATTTACTTAAATTAGTTTTTTATATATATAATAATTGAGTGTATTAATCAATAAAAAATAACACCTGAAAAGTTAAATGTTTGATTACAGGAAAATGAAATGACGGTGTTACATATGAGATAAGAGGAAACAAAAAGAAACATAATATGAAAGAGTAATTAAATTAGTGATGTGTATTTGTTCACATCTGAAAATTGTCTGCACTACGAATGAGGTTGTTACTAGTGTAACTAAAATTAGGTTCATTACACTTTAGCCAACTGATAGTCTATGCAAGATTAAAGTGAAATTAGAATCCTAACCGACTGTACCTTGTTAAAAACCATATCATTTTTTATAAGCCAAACACTTCATGCTCTGCCAAAACAAGAAAATTCCACGCTCGAGATCGAAATCTACCTTTCACTGAAGAACACCACTTACATTCCAATCTAAACACTTCATTAATGTTTTTTAATTAACTATAACTAAAAGAGATCAGTGTTTTACTGTAGATTGAATTACTATGGACTGTGAGTGTTTTTACTGTGGATTGCACTGTTTGGAATTGTAGAGTGAATTACTGTGGACTGTGAGTGATTTCACTATGGATTGCACTATTTGATGGGGCATGGTGAGGCTACAGACACCAGGCGCCTGGCTGCAGACTTGCTCCCTTGGGTCTGCAGACCCTACATTAAAGAATAACGAATTTGTTTGGTGGGGGCATAGTAAGGCTGCAGAACCCAGGTGCTAGCTGCAGACCCACTCGACTAGGTATGCAAACCCGCACGTTAGGTGCAGTCCTGCCCCCCGAGGTCTTTTCTAACCTGCTCCCAGCTTCTGCAGACCCCCTAGGGGTTGAAGACCTTTGTGGCTGGGTCTGCAGACCCTACAGATAAGAAAAATTAAAAAAATATATATAATAACAATTGTTGTTGTTGTTGTTGTTAATATTTAATAATTTTTTTTAAAAAATTATTATTATAAAAAATTTTGACAGAGAAGTTTAATATTATTATTAATATGATAAATATTATTATTTGTTTTCTAAATATTATTATCTTTATTATAATTAAAAGTATTAATATTAAGAATATTATTATTGTGATATAAATATTATGATTTTTATTATAATTAATATTACTGTTATTTTTATTATAAATATTATAATGTTGATTATAATTAATATTATTCATATAATAATTAATAAATTTGTAGAAAATATTTTAAATATTAAAAAGGAAAAATAGATTTTATTTGTAAGGTAAAATTAAGAATTAATATTACTATTATTGTTATTGTTATCATCATTAGTAAAAACAATTTTAAAAAAATATTATTGCCATTGAAGAAAAACCATAATTTTTTTTAAGAAAAGATTGAAAAATATAAGAACTTGGATACAAACACTTGATGTTAGGGCTGTCAAGTCAGACCCGTGCGTCTGGCCGTGACCTTGGGCTGCAGACACCTGGTGTTGGGTATGCCCGGCCTTGAGCGATAGAGACTGGCCTGCGCACTTGGTTGGAGACACAGGCGAGTGGGTCTGCATGCCCGCGCCCCAAGGTTTGCAAACCCGCGCGCAATGTTTGCATACCCGAGCGGTGGATGTAGACCAGCACGAGCGGGCTGCAAAACCGCACGCCTAGGGTTTGCAAACCTGCCCGCCAGGTCTCTTTTGACCTGCGCCAGGGTTCTGCAACAAGTCCATGTACCCTAAACTTGGTCCCTTGCCAAGGCCAGGTACACTGGACTTGGTCGCCTGCCAAGTCCAGGACTCCCGTAGACTTGGTCAGCAGCCAAGTCCAAGTACTCAAAGCTCTTGACTCTAGCATTTAAGATGTGGGCCCAAAACTTTTGGGTCTGATGTTGCAGTCATCCCCACTTAAACATGACTAAGTTTAATATTACTACACTAGACTCACTTAAACATGACTAAGTTTAATATTATTATTAATATTAAAAATATTATTATTTGAATTAAAAATGTTTTTTTTATTATAATTAATTTTATTGATATTAAAAGTACTATTATTTGTATTATAAATATTATTATTTTTATTATAATTAAAAGTACTAATAATTAATAAAAATTTTAAAAAATATTATTAATATTGAAAAATAATAATGGATTTGATTTGAATGGTAAAATTAAGAATTATTATTATTTGTATTAGTATTTATTGTTATCATTAGTAAATTGAAAAAAATAAATTATTATTAGCATAAGAGAAAAACCATATATTTTTTTAAATAAAAAATATAAGAACTTGGACAAATAAGTTAAATATTATTATAAATATTATTAAATTTACAACAAATATTATTACTATAAAAAAATATAGATTTGATTTTAAGGGTAAAATAAATTATTATTATTATTATCAACTTGGGTTTGACATCCCCTTCCAGACCCAAGAAACTTGGGGTTGGAAAGGTACACCTAACTCAAGTTACTTGGGAGTGGCATGAGTGTAGACCGAAGTCTCGTGGGTTTTGCAGCACTGCCTGACCCAAGCGTGTGGACCCAAGGCAAATGGGTCCGGGATCCTGACCCACGTCTAGTGGATTCGACGTTGCAGCCAGACCCAGGGCTCTTGGGTCTATCATTTAAGATGGGTCCAAAGCTCTTGGGCCTGGTATTGCAATCAGATCCACTTAAATATGATTAAGTTTAATATTATTATTAATATTAAAAATATTATTATTTGTATTATAAACATTATTTTTTTGTTATAATTAATTTTATTGATATTAAAATCCTATTATTTGTATTATAAATATTATTATAATTATTATAATTAAAAGTATTAATAATTAATAAATTTGAAAAAAATATTATTAATATTGAAAAACAATAATAGATTTGATTTGAAGGGTAAAATTTAAATTTAAAATTATTATTATTAGTATTATTATTTATTGTTATCATTAGTAAATTGAAAAAAAAAATTATTATTACCATAGAAGAAAAACCATATATATTTTTTTTAAAAAAAGATTAAAAAATATAAGAACTTGGACATACAATTTAAATATTATTATTAATATTATAAATATTATTAAATTTACAATAAATAATTTTACTATCGAAAAAAAAATATAGATTTTATTTTAAGTGTAAAATCAATTATTATTATTATTATTAACTTGAGTCTGACATCTCCTTTCAGACCAAAGAAACTTGGGTCTGGAAATGTGCACCTGACCTAAGGTGCTTGGGAGTGGCAAGAGCGTAGACCCAAGTTCCTTAGGTCTTGCAGCACTTCCTAACCCAAGACACTTGGGCCCGATGTCCAGACTCAAGTCTAATAGGTTTGGCATTACAGTTAGACCGAGGGCTCATGGGTTTAGCATTTAAGATGGATCCAAAGCTCTTGAGCCTAGTATTGTAGCCAAATTCACTTAAACATGAGTAAGTTTAATATTGTTATTGATATTAAAAATATTATTATTTGTATTATAAATATTGTAGCGCTCGGGGGGCGTTGTTTTTGCTATTTGTAAGTAAAAAATTGCGGTTAGGTCGTTGGGTCCTGCTGCCACCAGGATCCAATGGCGTTAGGTCGTGGTGCCAGCAGGACCCCATGGCATTTGGTCCTGCAGGCAACAGGACCCATCAGCGTTAGGTCCTGCAGTCAGTAAGACCCATCAAACAGCGTTGTGTCATGCTCCCAACAAGACCTATTACTGTAATTGTTTTTCTTTTCTCTTATTTATTATTTTTCAAAATGGTAAAGAGGAATTATTATTATTATTATTAAATTTGAAAAAAAATATTATTACTATCAAGAAAAAACAATAAATTTTATTTGAAGGGATTAAAAACTTGGGCTATACAAATTTAATAATATTATTAATATTATAGATA
>Ga0325401_1002046_pt1 | contig 17620 bp, 8 predicted proteins | sample PopdelMetagenome_FD_205666 | JGI IMG/M metagenome (GOLD analysis project Ga0325401, IMG submission 205666) | Populus deltoides microbial communities from Bellville, Georgia, United States - Xylem-PdKOR-R2 | ecosystem: Host-associated > Plants > Phyllosphere > Stem > Wood/Secondary xylem | place...
AAAAAAAAAATTGAAAATATGGATTTGATGTCGTAAAGAAATCCTGATATGTCTAGTATCTATCCTTAATTTATGCCTTCTTTAACATACAGGATACATCATCACAACACCTTCAACACCTTGAGCCGGTTGATCCCTGCTGTCATCAATTATTTAACCTTTCAACTTGAGCTTATCAGCAAAAATAATGGACTCATAAACATTAAATAAATCCTAAAGTCATGAAAGATCATGGCCTCGTTGTTTGCTGCAAAGTGCTTTTTTCAAAGCACTGGGTTGCATTTTGGAAAACTCGTCTTTTATCTTATAAATAAATCAGGTTTGCAACTCTCTTCTTTCCAGATTTTGTTTTTTTACCAGTAAATTAATGATGAAATTAGTGTCTAACCATTGATTATAACATTTACCAGGTTGAGACTTGAAGAAGTAACTGTCAAATTATTTTTTTTATTTGTTTTAATTTTATTTTTCTTCAATTTTGTTCTTTAATTTTATGTTTTTTAATAATTGATATTCATAATTTATTTTGATTTGTTTTTTACAGGGTTATCATGGTCTCATAATATTACTTTTTCTTCTCCTCTCTTTTTTTGGGGTTTTTTAAAGAAAATAATCGTTATCTTTTCAATCCTAACCTTTAATATTTAATTGATTGAGAATTAAGTTGTGATTATTTTATTTACTTTCTATTAAGTTATAATTTAATCCAGATTGATTCTAGTTTTTTTTTAATTGTTTATTTTTTTATTTCATCTTACAATAATTAAGTTTGTTTGTTTAGGACTAGTCTTTGTAAGAAAATATTATTTATTTTTTATATAGTAATTTTATCCTGAGAATAATGAGTTTGGTCTTACAATAATGAGTTTGTTTAGGACTTAGTCTTTGTAAGAAAATATTATTTATTTTTTATATAGTAATTTTATTCTGAGAATAATGAGTTTGGTTATTTATACACGTGAATAATATCTATATATTTTTTTTACAATTTATAAGATTAATATGATACACGACATAGCGTAGTCGAAAGACCTGCTGTGCAACTATTATGGTCAAGGTTCGTACTTATGATTCCATCTGGAAATTGTTGTAGTTCAGTACTGATACACTTTTACAGAATCTAACTCTAAACAAAATTCATAAATAGTAGAATAAACTATTTATAATGAGACAATGGTTATACTTTTGTTTAATGTTAGTTTAATATTTATATATATTTGATTAAAATTATTATTAAATTTAAGTTTAAATAAAAAATACTGATTATATATGTTTTTCAAATTGATATTATAAAATAACTAAAAAATATATATATATTAATATTAATGGTTTTCAATTTAAATATTATAGATTTAACTATCACTATTACATCATTAAATAAATAATATTTTATATCAAATATTTTTTATTGTTCCATTAAATTATCTACAATTTCATCACGTATGAAATTCATCTAATAAGAACTATAGTTTCTATAGTTTTTTTTAGTATGCAATAAAATTAAGTAAAATATCATCAGAAACAAAATTAAAATTGCAATCAAATTTTACCTACATCATCATGCAATGTTTTTCTAATTTATGTAGTGTTATTGAATAATATTAAACACTAGTTTTTTAAATAAAACACAATTAAAAAAAATAATTTTTTTCTTACCGGGTCGGACGCGGTCTCATGAACAGTGGAGACACTATTCAAGTGAACAGTGCCAAGTGAAATTCAACTGGCACCATTCAAGTGCCAGTAAATTAATTCACCTGACACTATTCAAGTGAATAGTACCACATAAATTAATTCACCTGACACTGTTCACTTCTCCTGCAAAACTAATACACAGACGCAAGAACAGGGAGAAAATACTAGAGAAAAACATGGTGAAAAAACAAAGAAAAAAATAAAAAGGGAACAAGAAAAAAAAAAGTAGAACAAGATCGAAGAGAGAATGAGAGGACCCAGAGAACAAAAAAAAAAAAGATAAACGAAAAACAGTATAGGACATCATCTGGCCAGATCATCACCGTCTTTGTCTCCGGCCTTTAGCACCGGGTGAGCCTTTCTTCCCCTGCTCACAATTTCAATTACACTCTTACTGTGCAGAGCATGCACGCACAAATGCGGCAGGAAGGGAGAAGCAGATGGATTTTGCTTTTGGCTATCCCGTGTTTGAAACGTTAATTGTGGTGGATTTCGTACACAGTAAATAGCGTTTGCTATTTTACCAAACGTTTTGTTTTTGTGGTTCGTTTCAAACGCAGAAGCAACCATGAAAACAAACACGTTCATCCTATGCTATTCCGCTGTCTCATCTACCTTCATGGATTGTCTCATCTACCTTCATGGATTGTCGCAAGTGGATGGTGGATAATCTCTCTACAAATTCATCATAGTTTTCATCTCGATCTAGCATGCTTATCCTAACATATTGTGGTCCAACGCCAAAATGTATACCGCTTCTTGTTAAGATGTTGTTAGATCGGAGAAAGGCTTCGCAGTCTTCTATAGGGGCTTCGCACTTCAACCATGCAAAAGCTGTGCAGAAGACCATGCATATAATGTAAGTGTAAAACTCATTTTCGTAGAAGAAAAGAAAAATTCATGAATAGTGTAATTGATGTAATTATGAACGATCTAAAATATAAGCCATGTTTACCTGGTCGAGGAGCGAAGGAGATGTTGAGAAACCTGCACGATCCAGGGGGAAACTCTGGCAAAGTGAAGAGACCACTTTGCCTGACTGCGGCCCTTAATAACTTCCACCTCTCTTCCATGAGGTGGGCAGCAAAGTCAAAGAGGGACCCTTCTTTGCTGGTAGGATATTTGCAGCCATCAGTCACTACTTGCAGCACTTTAGCTGCTCGAAGCTGCGAATCCTTTGACACGCCGATCGTGTTGAGCTCTATGTATTTCACCATCTTTTTGGCTACTTCTTCATCCTTGACAAGAGCCCATCTGAAGGAAGTTGAAGAAAAGAATTTGAAATACGTGCTTAATCATCTAGTTACAATGTTTGTCCGTATCTAAGTTAAGCTTACCCAATGCGCATCCCAGCATGTCCTGTGCTTTTCGACACAGTGAAGAGCATAATGTCATGATCAGCGGCTGCAGCTATTGGCGAGTATTGCGGCCAATAATATGCAAGATCATGAACCAAGATGCCCCCACTTTTGTTGACAACAGACTGCCTGACATACCCATCTGGATTGTTAGGGGAGGTAACGAGTTCAATATACGGTCCTTCTTTATTGAAACTCTGTGCATCACCAGCCCATTTATAAAGCCCTGACTTCAGGCAGTCAGTGATTAATGGATACGACTGTAACAAAATATCAAGATGAAAGTTAGACTAACGCATAATAACCATCAAAGGTTGGATACTAAAATTGTTGTTAGCAGACAATTAATTCTTGCTAAATTTCTTCACAGTTAAAGAATCAATAAAACGGACGACAGAAATTTGTTTTTATATCAAATGAAGAACCTTCTACTTTGGAATTCAATGAAGTCCTTGCATAAAGAACAAAGGGATTAAAAAGAAAATGGTTAAATAAAAGCTATAGTAGGATGGAGAGACGGAGGTTCTGCTGCATTGAGCTGAAATGTTTTGGAGGGAATTTGTGCATGGAAGACGTATCTTGACAAATATGAGCAACTCGGTTTCAATTATGATTATTCATTGTTTTACAACCTATGATACAATCTTCAATAGAACATGGCACGATGTGCACCAGATACAACACATCAAAGCATATGAAGATTACGCTGCATTGAATAAATGCGGAGCCTAGTTGAAGGTCATCGACCTCAGAATTCATGCACAGATTTGAAACTAAAAGGAACATTTGATTAACCATTTAAAAGCTGACTTGTTCCATAAAACTCAGCACATGCATATTTGTGTGAAACTAGCAACGCAGGATATGAAAGCTAGAGGTTTTAATAAAAAAGAAGCAGAGGTGAAGAACCCAAAAAATAGAGCTGAAACTATGCATCAGAAAAGACCAGCAATTTAATAGTGATGCGGAGAAATTTGAGAGGCACATTATATATAAATGCACCCACCATGTTGAGATATTAAATTAAAATAATAGAATTTTGGAAAATGACAAACTACATATCAGAAAGCTAAATCAAACAATACACGGGAAGTATTAACACTCACAGAGTAGTAAGGAGCTGCAGATACAACACTAAGGGGTTCCACTGCATCTAGGGGGGAGAGTGCATATAATACAGCTTGATAAAGCTGTGTCGAGCCCGTCCCGACAACAATGTAGCGGTCCTCGGTGACTGCATTGCCAACTACTTTGTGTAGTCTAAATATCTCTTTGGCAAACTCTGGCTCTAAAAACCAGCACAGGCTCCCAGCATCAGAGAAGTAGCTCATTGATTGCCAACCAGGAATCAAAATGGTGGATTTGTCACCCGTCTGTTGCCAATATCTCTCATACATTGTTGGATCGCCACTACATTAAGCAACTATATAAAATTAGCACCTTATATGTCATGCAGATCATTATATCAGCATAATAACATATTTAATACAGCAATAATTTGAAGATATTAAATTATTCCATGGAATTTCCAAATCTATTTAGTTATTCTGTAACCATCCAAATCCCACCTTCAAAATCCATCACCGGCATTGACCAGATAATTATCTCAAGTGCTCGAAGAACCTCGCATATTTCTAAACAGAACACCACAAGTCTACAGTGGGATTCCAGATTGGTTGGGTCTGGTATGGAGAGGGTAGCACTTGTAGGTCCCTCTCTACGAGGAAATCAATGATTAGATAATGTAGATTGCATGGCTAACATCATATCTTTGTGATGCCCTAGGTAAAGATCTTCGGTAACCATCCAAATCCCACCTTCAAAATCCATCACCAGCACTGACCAGATAATTATCTCAAGTGCTCGAAGAACCTCGCATATTTCTAAACAGAACACTACAAGTCTACAGTGGGATCCAGATTGGTTGGGTTTGGTATGGAGAGGGCAGCACTTGTAGGTCCCTCTCTACGAGGAAATCAATGATTAGATAATGTAGATTGCATGGCTAACATCGTATCTTTGTGATGCCCTAGGTAAAGATCCGGTTATAAATGGTACATATATACAAAGGACCCACAGTGGCAGATCCAGAAAAGCCCGCTTTCGACATGGCCTAAAAGAGGACCTTAAAAGCTGATGCAAAATACAGGCGGCCGAAGTTCTCAGAGGCACACCTCCCCAGAGGGGCCAGAGCCTCACACATGCACACACTATATTCTTCAGATCTCCCCAAATGCCAAAAGGAAAGCTGCCTGTGCACCGTGCACAAAACCCACATAAATGAATCTACTTCCAAGCCCCTATGGTGCCTTGTGCTAACATGCACCTTGAGTTTTTCCAATTTGTGCATAGCTATAAGAAAGAATAACAACGGTAATCCCTTTAATTTATTTATTTATTTCTTTATGAAGCCTGAGTCAGGTCCACGAGACCACAACCAAGGCACGTAAAAAGAGTTCAATGTGCACCACCAACCATGTTGCTATCAAGGTTGTCAAATTTAACACGACATAGTTTAAACTCTGGATAGTAAAATTAACTACTTTAATTTTAATGATTTTCAAGTTTTTAGTTTTATCTTGAATGTTAGAAGGAGGATTTTACAGGTGTGATTTTGACAAAAAACCATTATTGCGCTTACAGATTCACCCTTCAACTTGGGAACAGAAAGATGACAGCAACAAAAAAACAGTCACGAAATGCGAAAAAGTCACCCCAATTGTCTAACACGCACCATAAGGAATCTCAGAAAAAAAAAAGAAGAGAAAAGGACCTGTCCTTTTCTACCCTGGCAGATTACACCATCATTTACCTTACTTACCTCACCTAGCATAGCTTGTGGTTCCGCTTCCACCGCAAATAAGGAGAGGAATCCCAGTAAGGAGTCAACATCTAAACTGAAAAGAAAAACCTACCCCTGCTGCAAGTTTTCAGTTTTACCCCTCCAGATCAGAATACCAATAAAACTCCATCAACAATTGTAGAAAAAAGTTAATGGTGGACCTTGCCTGAGGGATGCAATTCAACCACGGATTTGGAGGGAGGTCAGCATATAAATAAAAACATTCAGGCTTGAAGCTTTACTTATACCAGAATAATTGAGTTATTTAGGCACACTTTAGCAAACAATTTTTAACGGTGAGGTGCTCTCAACTTGTTTTGTTCTGTTTATGCCACAAAATAGGTGTAAATGACACTTAAGAAAGAGACGAAAAGAAAAGAAAACAACTGCAGCACTTACTGATCAAGATTGATTACTCTGTCCCTGCCATTGCCATCCACTGTAGAAGAAGACGACGAAGAAGAAGAGGGCATAGACAGATGTTCCCTCGGGGTAGCATGTGCCTCACTAGGCATACTATCAGTCCTCAATGCCTCTCTCCTGTTGTCCAGAGAGAGACCGCTAATGACTCCAGACTCTTTCTCATACAGCACTCTCAAAATCAAGCTCACGTTAAGAGCTAGAGACAGCACCAGTAAGTTCCTTAATGAGAAAACACTGAAAAGCCTCGCCATTTCTCTCACAAATTTGAGAAAACAGAGGATTTGAAGAAAACAGAGCCTGTTGTTGCTAAAGAAGAGAACTCGCTCAGTTGATGTGAGCAATGGAGAACCCAAAGAGGTTGCTTATGTCGCAAAACTCAGAGAAAAATACGAGAGCCTTGATTGACATATGGATGATGGAAAACAAGCAGTTACAAAATATAGACTTCAAAATTTAAAATCGTAAGATAAACACAAGAATCATTAGTGAAGTAATCCTGGTAAAGCTAGTAATTATCGTTGACGACTATTTAGGAAGATTTTGAAAGACAGTTTGGACACCTTTGGCAGGACTCTAAAAACCCTTATGAAACTGGTATCCAGAGAAGAATCAAGGGTTTCTAGAGCCTTTTTCCAGCATCAAATCTGTGAGTTTTGAAATAAAAAGGGCTCTAAGATGTCAAAGAATTAGCATAGAAATCTTCAAGTTACTTAAACATGAACTTGAAACGAGCAAGTAAAATCAATACTAAAAAGGAAACAAAATGATTAATCAACCACCACCTGCTTTTCAAGATTTTAAAAAGAAGCACTGTTATTTCTTGATTTTGGACAGAAGAGAAAGAAAGTGAAAGAACGAAAAGAACCCAGTAGTGTTCTGTGACCCGTGGGGATGAGTGCTCTCATGCACTGAGAGGTCTCAGAAACCGTAGGATTGCCCTTGAAAAGAGCTCCAACAAGAAGATTTTTTTTCTCAGGTATCAAGAAATCCCACTCCTATTTTCTTATGGCAGATCTCGAAAAAACATTAATATAGACCACTTTCATTACAGTATAGATTCACTGTTCCCTGTTTTTTTTCGTGAGTATTAATGTTACTTAAGAAATACTAAAGTAAAGCATCAAGATATTCCATTGTTCTAATGAAAATTGATCGATTGTTTTAGATAAATCGTTAAGATCTCTTTGTTTTAATAAAATTGATTGATTACGTTAAATAAATATTTAAGATGTGGATATGTTTAACTGTCATATTTAAGAACTACGTACCTTATAACAATTGATCTTGACAACATATATATTCGACATGTGGATATGTTTAACTATCATATTTAACTAAATATAAAGATTATATACGAATGTATCTTAGTTTTTAAATATTAAAGAAAAAATATCCAAATATAATCGTTATATTATGGCTTAAAATGACTCAAGATCATTGCAAACATGTAACATTAAGTTTGTATTATTTTATATTAGTGTCATATAAACTCTACGAAACAATAATACAAATTAACAACTATGTCATGTAGCGTTTAGAAACGCGAATCATCTCGTGTTTTTTAAAAAATTAATTTTTATTTGTATATTTTAGATCGTTTTGATGAGCTAATCTTAAAAATAAATTTTTAAAAATAAAAAAATATTATTTTAATGTATTTTAATATAAAAAAATATTTTCAAAAACAATCAGAATCATATTCTCAAACAAGTCTTAATAGCAATATAACGATCATGTTTAATGTGTTATTCTCAATATTCATCTAATTATAATCATTTTCACTAATAAAATGAAATAGTAGTAATCAACTAATCATATTATTATTTTCACAAATTATAACCGTTAACAATCTATTATTATTATTATTGGTTACAAAATATTTTGTTGTATTTAACAATAATATTGGCAATAATATAATAATGGTGAAACATCCTCAGTTTTTTTTTTAAATCAATTCCTTACTTCACACTAAGTCACAATTAATTAATGCCGTTTTATTAGTTTATCGATTTAGATAATAATCACAATATTTGTATGTATTATCTCGTATGTTTATTTCAAATTATTAAAATGAAGTATTTTCTTGTATAGTTGAATTAAAGTGATACTATTATTCCCTTAATGAATTATAACTATATACTATTAGAAAATAATATAAATTATATATTAAAATCTCATCTAACAATTTAAATTACTGGGTTGAGATGATTTTTTAATATGATATCAAAACCTTGATGACCAAATGTTCACGAGTTCGAATCTTACTATTCTATTATTTGATGAAAATTAAGCATAAAATAATATGACCCTATACAAGTTTCAAATCCAAAAAACTTTCACTTGAGGAGATGCATTAAAGAATAATATAAATTATATTTTAAGATCTCACCTAATAGTTTAAGCTATTGGGTTGAAACAATTCTTTGACATATATTATAACAAGACTTTTATTTTTTAGAATAAAACTTATATTTGACTGTAATAAAAAGATTATATATGTTATCTCAAATATTTGTCTAAACTCCCACTATATTACTCATAATTCAAAAAAGTAATCATGTAAATTAATGAAGAAATTATTGTTTTTCTTTTTTTCTATTTAAATGTCTGTTCTTATTTTCTTCTCTGTAGAAAGACTTCTTGAAGAGAGGAGGGACACTAATTCTAGTTGAGATACAACTAAATGGAAAATCATTTTTTTTTTAATTTGAAATATTATTGCTGTCAATATCAGTTGAAGTTCATTTGAAAATACACGACTATGATAAATGTTCCAACAACTAGCTTCGTACAATTTTTATTTTATTTTATTAGATAGGTGAGATTGAATTTTATTTAATAAACTTACGATTCTTAAAGTTTATGGTCATATCTCAACTTTATATGATGTTAGATATTTTTTTTTTTTTTTTTTACACTTATTCAATGAAAAGATATTCACTTTAATACTTCTATTCACATGTAATTTGTCTTTTAGTATTGTTATAAGTGGTTTGGGTTCTAAAAATTATTAGGCTTTGATATTAAATATGATAGTTTAGATTGGATTTTTTGAATTAAATAATAAAATTTGGGTTATATTCAAAACATTTAAGTCTTGTAATTATAATTATTAAATTTGTATTAGGGTTAACTCAGTTAAGAAGTTGACTCTTGGTTTTCAAGTCAACTCGTGAAATGTTTTAAAAAAATTAAGATTTTAATATCTCATACAAGAAAATTTAAAAATAATTTATATAAATATAGATTATATATATTATAAATAATATAATTAAAAAGTCCTTTAAAAAGATTATTTTACACTGAAAAGATATTATCTCTTATTTTTAAGTTAAAGTATTTTTTCTAAAACAATTATTATCTTATATTAAAAAAAACACAATTTTTTTTCTTATGAATATAATATATATATTAACAGCTTTTTAATCCTATATTAAAAAAATTTCTTTTAGTATTTATATAATAAATTTTAATAAGAAATAGTAATTAAATAAATAAAATAGGCTGAAGTATATAAGATTTGACTGAGCAATCCCATTACCTCCGCGTAGATAATTTTTTCCACCTCCTCTTACTACATAGTAGGTATTTGAAAAATAATTTTTTTTGTTTATTAAAAGAAAGTGGGTCTTTATCGGGTTACAACGAGTCACGAGAGTCCCAAGTCTTTCTATGTCAATGGCAACCCTAATTTTTTTTTCAGACTTAGTCACAGTTTAGGTTAATTTACCAGGCCAAAACAGGTCTGATAAGACTGTTTTTGTTTCTTGGAAAGTGATTTTCAGGAAATTATTTTCCAAACTTTTCCGTGTTTATTTGCCATTAGTAAAGTTGGTCAACGAAAAATACTTTCCAGTCAAAGAAAAATTTGGCTTGGTTTCCAGAAAAGTGTTTTCCTTTTATTTTGGGCGGAAAACACTTTTCCAGAAAGTTGTGAAAAATTTAGAAATGTCATATTTTATTTTGGGCGGAAAACACTTTTCCAGAAAGTTGTGAAAAATTTAGAAATGTCATATTATTTGCTGATTATATCAAATTTAGATCTCAAACTTTTGATTGCTATATATATTTTGTTTTGAATATTTGTTTTTCAATTTCATCCCTTAGAATTTAATTTTTATATTAATTATAGTTTTAATTTTTATAATTGTTTTTTGCTTTTCCCTTATTATTTTTAATTGAAATTTTTTATCTATCAAATTTGGTCCTCATTCTTTTAATTGTTACTTATTTTATTTGAAATAATTTATGAAATGTTAATTATTATTATTTTAATTTCTTCATCTTTCAATTTTTTTATTTTTTAGATTTGATCTCTATTATTTTGATTATTATTTATTTTATTTGAGATAATTTATGAAATTATATATTTTTTTCAATTTCATTCTCATTCAACTTTTTAATTTGTAAGATTTGTTCCTTATTATTTTAATAAACTTAAAAAAATAAAACATTAATAAATTATTTTCCAACTCATTTTCCACGACAAAACCAAACACTGAAAAATATTTTCCAACTTATTTTTCATTACACTACCAAACATCAAAAAATAATTTACTTTTGTAAAATTTATTTTCTCAGAATTCACTTTCTAAAAAAAATTACTTTCCAGCAAACAGGGCTAAAATATTATTTTTATTTTATGTTGTATTATTTTTTTATACTTAATGTGGATGTGTATTATAATATTTTTGTGCATTCCAAAGAAGGTATAACACGAGGGCAAATGATTCCAAGGCAAATGGGTTCAAAAGTTGACTCCAATTAACCTTTATATAAACAAAGAATCCACAAACTTCCTTGGCTAGCATTGCAATAATTCCACGTCCCTTTTTGTTATTCTTCACTAGAGTCAATGAGTTCTCGGGTGGAGCTCAATATCAAAGCACGGCAGTCAGTGGAGGGACTGGAAGCCCCGTCCATGTGCTGTTCCTTTCTCCAAATCCACCGCGACGAAATAAAGATGAAAAGAATCAAACAACTGAATTCTTAATGTATGAAAAGAGGCTGGATCTCTAGTTTATTTAGGGTCCACAAAATCAGGCAATCTGGAAAAACAAGAGAAGCTTGCTAGGGCATTCAAGACTCGGGACCAGATACTATAGTTTTTCGAGAGCTAAGTCATGGTAATCTCCTGTATATGATTTGTGGCGAGGAAAAAAGGAAAAAAATGGTCCTCCTCCTAGGATGAATGCAAGAATTCGGGCCTTGTAAGCTACACTCATTTATGGAGTTGGCCCTTCTCAATTGAGGTTAACATTTTGTCCCCTACCTGGTGATGATAAATTCAGTAGGCCAGCTATGAGTTAGACCATAATTTCACATTTTAACTCCTGCTAAAATCACGTTTGGAACACATGTTTGTTTTCAGTGGAAGAACTAGGCGCACACAGACAACCAACAGCAGGTTTCGGCTATTAATAATTTGTCAGAATGTAGTACAAATCAATGCCTGTTAACCAATCAGATCGAAGGTTTATCGTGTGCTGACAAAACAATGTTAAAAAATCTCAAGTTGAATTTGGATGATTAGACCCTTTTAGTCAAGAAGGGAAAAGGGCCAAATGCAATTCATCAAGGGCTTTGCTTTCTTTCTTTTTTAACTCGTCTTCGTGATAGTGAACTACCCCAATTGATTGCCTAAGCAAACATCATCAGTGACATGCGGAAAATACTGTTTTTATTAGTGGTATTATTCCTGTTTTGTTCAAACCAATATAGCTTGGAAGTGGAGAATTCGAGCTTGGAAATCGTTGTCTTCCAGAAATTACTAGTGAATCAAAGCCTTGACACAGCTGAACTGTGAGAAAATCAGTTAAGAACCTCAAGGCAGCTACCTTCCTTGAAGTTTTTCACGAAGGGGACCTCATAATCTTAACGCATAAGAGTGGCCTCTAGAAACGAAGCTCCATAGTCCATTACAATCACTAATCCCACGAATCTTGAGCAGTTTTAAGACAAACTTTTCAGATAATTTGTACAGCAGATCGTTCAAAAGGAAACATGGTGTCCAAAGAGCAGTATAATTCCTCCACCTTTTCCGAGGATGACTCATTCTCTAATCACGTTTTTCCCATTCTTGCCGCGCATGCATCATTGCATGCCTTTGGTGGAGAGAACTTTACACCTCTAGAACACCACATGATTCGGTCATTTGTCATTAAAGAAGAGCATTCTAAATGTGTTAACATTCGAACGAGAGATGAATACAGCCAGCACATACTTCCATATACTTCAATTCTGCGACTACCGGGGCTCAATAAGAAAGATAAAGTGTTGACCGAGGGGGAAGAAAAGGGATGACGTGATTTTGATAATCAAGCATGCATATGGCTCAGAAACAACAGGAAGGAAAGTAAATATTTTAGTAGAAGAGACCAGAGTTTCAGGAAAACTAAGATGACACATTCCAGAACACAGCAGCAGCATGCGCATAGTCCAGGCATGGTAGACAGTATTGCATCAACAAACAAAAGAACTTATCAGTATCATTTAAAGTACCAGATTTACAAAGCAACTTAAGTCACCTTTTCCATTTGCAAAAAAACAGAACCAGGTGTAAAAGCCATTTACAAATTACATCATTAATTTACATAGCAAGTTATACGAAAATATGAAATTGTGTAAAAACCCATCACTCAAGGAAGCATATACACAAACGGCTAGGGCATTACGCTATAACATATAAATCAAACCAATCATCTGAAAACAACATATAACTTCAATGTATGAACCCACCATATTGGGGCCAGGTTACCCACTGTTCATCAGTTTATCCAGCACTGCATTCAAGTCAACTGACTGCCCATTCTCCATCAATTTTATCACTGTTTCTCTCACCAAGTCTCTACGAAATCCCATTGCAGCAACATTGTCAATAACATCATCAACTGGTCGCCTGTTTCCTCTCCCACCAGAACCTGATCCTGATCCAGCATCCACATTAGAGGCAGTTGGGATAGCATGTGGTAGTATACGGGCAGTGGGCAATTGTGTGTAATTGCTTTCACTGCCCAGGACTGTAGGAGATGAAAAGGGCTGCGATGGTTTTATAGATGAACTGCCATAGTTTCTTGGAGAAGCACCGTAACGATAGGAGTCTGCAATATTTGTTTTCCCATGTAGTGGCAGTCCTTGAGGTAGCAATCTTGCAGAATTAGACTCTACATAATTCCTGTTTGAAAGTTGAGGATAGATCTGCTGAGTAGAACCCGCATTATACTGTTGGAGAGGTGGAGACCTGCCAGGTGGCTGAAAGATGCTATGAGAAGGTGTGTAAGGAAGTTCTTCAGAATGATGGCTTGGGACTTGAGGATTAACCATGGTGGAAGCTGGGTGCACTTGAGGCAGTTGGGGTAACTGCAAGTTTTGGGGAAAATGAGGCATTGGTTGATAAGGTTGGTGATTATAGGGTATTAATTGCGACTGCTGAGCTGGAGGAACCTGGTATTGCTGATATGTTCTTTCTGGAGTAGGAACTAGCGCTGGATTGTAAGGTTCTTGCTGTGGAACAGAGGAGATAGCAGTCTGGTTCTGGAGCAGGTGGGTGGAAAGCTGTGATGCTGTTGCTACAGATGTTGCTGGAGGATGAATCTGAGGAGGTAGGTTTGAAACACTAGAAGAGGGAGCAAGAAGTTGTGGAGAAGCACCTGGAATGGGAAGCAGCTGGTGGGATTGCTGAGAGACTGATGACAGTGCTTCTTGACTCAAACCTGCTTTAACAGTAGCATTTAGTTTTTCCACTTGCTGGTTATTTTTCGACATTTGAAGCTTTGCCAGATGCAGCTGAGCCTCTGCTATATCTTGTTTATCTCTCAAATCTTGGACACCACCCTGAACCTGCAAGAAGTCACCATGTTAAAAAGCATTACACATGCATCCATCAGTGCCTGCCAAACACAACCCAGCACTGTCTTCACCAAAAATTCAAAGTTTTATCACTCGTCGGGAGTGAAACATTTGAAGAAAAATACATGCCTGACATGAAAATACATATGGTCTCAGCCACCACATATTGCCAAATTTAGTTTACATCAAAGGCAAGGTATATAATCCACACACACGGAAAAGAGAGACACGCGTACAAAGTGAGAACATGCAATGCAAATTTCAATGACCCCATGAGTATTGCCCCAAGCTAAGATTCAGATGGTGGACAAGTGGATACAGTGGCATCGTATCTGCACACAACTCAGCACAAGGAAAACTAATCTGATTGATAGATCCTGAAAGTACATGAAATTAAGATTTTAATTCTAGAACCACAAATACTGTATATTAAAGTATTATTTGAATAGCATTCCATTGACTTCAAAACAAAAAAGGCGTAAGCGAAAATGAAAGTCAAATATCTGCCATAATATTTATGACTTAATTATTTTTCTTCAAGGACTCATTTCTACTCTTTGAATGTAGCAGATTTTTATTTAATAAAAATTCATTTACTTGAAGAACTCTACATTAATTTTATTCAAATTGATTTAAAGTATTTGGGTACTACACCGATCTTCTAACATTGAAGACCCGGATCCAACAAAGATCACATTGTTCAACAGGGACACATGTTGATTTCACAATGCTACCAATGATCTGTATTGCAATAATGCATTTTGTACAGCAAAAGATGGCGAGAACAATCTCTCCCATGGGTAACTGTTGATCAGAGGTCTCCCTCAAAGGAATTATCAGTATTTCTTCATTGTTTCTAGGGACTTCTCTCTGCTATAACCATCTTTCGGCAGAGAGATATAGAGTAAAATTGTAAATAATATTGACAAGCAAGAGTAACTTCAGAGGTAACTTCCCTCTCCCTTGGAAGAATAATGAACAATATATTTTGCTGGAAAGGATTCAGAGAATCAATTGCCAACTGTTTGTTAATTTATGAGATAAAAATGAATGACTGATTCAACCCTCACCAATGTATATTTTCCATCTCTTCAGGCAGAAGGACCACATATGTGCTACATCTACCAAAGTTAAAAAGGCCTACACAAGTGGAATCCTACACAATGGTTATCTTTTGGATCTGTGATGCTTCTACATGGCAAGTATCTGCAACAAAATAGAAAAACTGACCCAAAAACAGAGCAAAACAAATCCCAATACAATCATAAGTCAACAGAAAAGTTAATTTGGGACTGCAAATTCTAAGGAAGTTGTGTTACAAACCTTAACGAATCAAGGAAGAACTACACACAACTACAAGCCTTGACAATAGACAGATGTGCTGTGCTTAAACGTGAAAGATGGACATTTAGTTGAGCTGGGAGTCCAACAGATCAAATAAGAATAACAATGCACATCTACGTAAGAGAAAGGTCAAGGTACATCAAAAACTTGAAGTAATAGCTAGGATTAACAAAAGGGAAAACCAAGAAACTGCAGAACAAAAGAGTTGAAAGGAATTACCAATTCCCATACAACCCTGACGAAGTAAAACTCTTCCACTCCTACCAACCAAATTACAAATAAACGTTTTTGCAGAAAAATACCAAGTACCTAATCAAGCCCAAGACATAATTAAATGCAAAGAAAGGACTCATCCATCCAAATCCTTCCTACCATTGCTTTATGAACCTCAAGCAGCAAAAATTTTAAGACCAAGTACTGCATTTAGTAAGTTTAATGCATTTGAATTTCCAACAGTATTAATGAGGGCTTGATAAAAGATAAGTTTGTGTACCCATGACTTTAAGGTGTCTAATATCATAACTGAAGCTTTCATAGGAAAATTTGTTTGGAAGCCACCTATTTGTCCCAACTCTTAAGCCTATAAAAGTTGTTTTGTTTTTCATTTTCATGCCCCTACCAAGCCTCCCAATCTCATTTAATTTTAACCTAAAGTATAATATCATGCCTTGAGGATGAACATCAAAGTAAATTAAAACTTTTAAGAAGTTAAAAGTACCTCCACAAGAATATTCTTTATTTCCCTTAGCTTTCCATCAGTTTTCCCTTGATTAAAATCCATTGATTCCTTTAAATCATCAACAACATTTTCTATTTGGCGTGTTCTACTTTCCAATTGAGACACTCGAGTGCTGAGACACTCCACAGAGTGTAGCAATATGTCAGCATGCTCCTTCATCTTTACATCAATATCAAAAATCAATGATGCATTGCTGAAAATCCCAACTTTCTCAGTGGAGAATTTTGCAGAATCAATGCAATCCATTGAGCTCCAACCCTGTAGGTTATAACCCAAACAGAAATGAAACCATCTGAGATTAGCAATTCAGCATACATTGCACTAGAGGAACATATTTCAGGAAATTATCTCCTAAAAAATATAGGAAGTCAGACTTGTACCATTGAACCAACAAAAACTAATTGCTTAATCACAAAACCATCAGTTTTCTTCCCATAAACATTGCACAGCCCAGCTAATAATTTGGACAGGTAGTGTAATACTAGAAAAAACTAAGCTATATTCAGCTAAACCCAAAATACCAATTCAACTGGGGGCATACATTCATCAAATGTTCAACAAGACATATACAAACCAATTAAGGGTCTTTGTATTGTTATAGAATTTGGGAACCCGATAGCTTTAAGTTTTTTTATTTGGATGGTTTTTTGATATGGTATAAGAGCTTAATGATCAAATCATGAGAATCTCACCACCTCATTTTTTTTTCTAATTAAAATTAATTAATAGGCGTAAGTTTGTGCAAGTCTCATGGAGTAATATAAATCATATATTTTGTAACTCTCCCGACATGTATAATCATGTTATATCTCATAATTTCAATACAAAGTCCTATCCCAATTCCCTGCAGCCAAACAAAACAAATATAGTAACAACTAATGATACAAGAGAGAAATGATACCCTGAGGTTGGTTCCATCAAGAACTTTGTTGTGGGATTTTGAAAGAGAGCGAAAAGTGTTGAATTCGAAGCCATGATCTCCATTTTCTTCTTCTTCTTCTTGTTCATCATCATCGTCCAAGAAATTGAAGGGCTGGGATTTGGAATGTTGGGTGATTTGCTTATCCATGTACCTTGAAGTATCCATCGTTTTCTATTTCCTTTTTGTCAAATCAAAGAGACAAAGAAAGTGAATTCTCCAGTTACCAAACAGAAGAATTATGGGAATCTAGTGAAGCTTGTGTTTGCACTTGCAGCAGTCTCATGGTTTCTGTTGGTGTTGTGTTCTTCACTTGTACTTTGTTTTATTTATGATTTGCTGTTTTGTAAGAATAATGGGGAACGATACCTCGATATTCTCGTTGTGGAAGCGAAATAAATAGCCCCAAAAATTAAGCTACAAGGGCCATGAAGAAAATTTGATACAAGCCC
>Ga0325401_1002053_pt1 | contig 17608 bp, 7 predicted proteins | sample PopdelMetagenome_FD_205666 | JGI IMG/M metagenome (GOLD analysis project Ga0325401, IMG submission 205666) | Populus deltoides microbial communities from Bellville, Georgia, United States - Xylem-PdKOR-R2 | ecosystem: Host-associated > Plants > Phyllosphere > Stem > Wood/Secondary xylem | place...
TATATATATATATATATATATCTTGACACTTGTCTTTCAAAAACCTAAAAGTATTCAATATTGAATGAAAACCGAACCAATATGCATATTATTTTCAAATGGTTTTATTATACGATTATAGTTTGCATCCACAGTGTTATTAGATTTCTTTTTTTCTTCGACAACTTCCATGCCATATTTCATATTATTTTTAAATCAAGTTAATTATATATATTAATGAATTTAATGAAATTTTGACGGAATTTACCCTACTCAAAATTTTGTCTTGTATAAAAACTGCACCACAATTTAAATTCCACACCATAGCCTTAGGCATACTCTTAATTTATTTATTCATTATTTAATCCTTTCACATCATAATTCATAATCATTATATAACACCTCCATACATCAATTTCTTACAATACACATGCACACACACAATATATATATATATATATATATATATATATATATTAAAAGTAAATTATATATTACAAAGATTGTTAATATATATGCACATGTTAAAAACAAAATTACAGCATTTAATACATAAGAAAATGAAATCATCAAACATATACAATTATAAACACTACAACATTTAACAGTTTTACTGACAGAATTTTTCAATCGGCGTGACATTACCATTCTGTTGGTGAAAATTTTACTAACTAATTCACCAACGGAATGTGTCCTTCGGTAATTCTATTTCTGTCATTAATTCTGTCGGTAAAAAAAATAAAAACTAATTGTTTTACAGACAGAAAATACGCGCAAAAAAAATTACCCGCTAAAAATAGACGGACGGAATTATTTTGTCGGCATATGTTCGTTAGTGATAGTTGTATATGTAGTAATTTTTTTCTAACTCTTTAGAATATACATAAGGATTGAGCCTGTTGTTATTACCATCGGTAAATCACCGACAGACTAATTCTGTCGGTGATAATGGCATATGCAATAAAGTTTTTTTAACTCTTTAGAAAATACCGACGGACTAATCCGTCGATAACTCCGTCCATGATAATTAAAAAATATTTTTAAAAGTAAAATTGTATAAAATTGAAATATGTAAAAATAAACTTGAATAATATAAAATTTAAATATTCATTACAATTTTATTTGTACAAATAAAAATTAAACTACAACAATGGTGGCGCTAGTGGAGGAGGAGGAGGAGGAGGCTAGTTGTTCCCGAGATCATATGGCTAAAAAGAGAGCGCACACGTACCAGTCATCTATGATCTCGTGTCCATGATCATCTAGCAGAATTGTTCATAATCCGCTGAGAGTTGCTCATATTTTTTGGTGAGATGAGCCGTGTGTTGTTGCAAGACCACGAACTCTTGAGACTAGATGCTCGATACCGATTGGGAGCTTCCAATGGTTGAGACACTACAGGCCGCCCACAAGTTCTTGGCTATAGTGTTGAAGAGTCTATACACTCGATTTCTATCGAGTCCACCAAACGATTCTGTCTCCATCCATAAAACCGAGCTCAAATCTGTTTTTTCATGAGCTTTAAAGGTAAAAAAAAACACCTAATATGAACTCTTCTCATCAAATAAAACCATTTAACATAAATATTGTCCGTTTTGGTAGCTTAAATTGATGTCAATGACACTTTTCTCTCTCTACCACAAAAATCTAGCAACCTCTATCCCTTTTCTCTCAACTATGGACTAAAAAATTTTAAAAAAAATGAATTTTTGTACCAAAATTGAATTGGAAAAATATTGAGGTATTAAAATTGTATAATTTTCATGATTTTTAAAGTTCAAGGACCGTGTGTATCTTTTGTGAAACTTATAGCATGCCACCTATATGTGGCACCTTTTTCCATTTTAGTTCATCGTCTTTCAATCCTATCTTTTTATAAGAAATCAAAATTAATTGGTTTTTAATTAGAACTAAATCTCCAAAGAAAAAAATTTGAGAATGAAATTAAAAAAATATAAAATTTTACACAGCTCATCAACAGTAATGCATAAGAAAATGAATAGCGAAGTCTTGCACAAGAGAAAAACGCATATCTTTTAGAATAACACTTATAAAGGTTGTTATAATTATATATTTGTTTTATAAATATACGTGTTCAGTTCAGATATGTATGGTATATTTGAAAGTTGAATTCAGTTTAAATTGAAAATTGATTTGAGAATACCGTAAAAAACACCAAAAAAGAGAAGTAAAGAAAAATTCCTGCATTGTTTTTTTGTTCATATTTTCCGTTTGTGTGGCTGCTGCTTTCCTTAGAAATCCTTCATCTTTGTTTTCTTTCTTCATGCTGGCCTATTGGTCATACGATGCTTTATTTCATTCAACCTAGCTTATCAAAATAAAATAAATAAATAAATCACACTTATAATAAAATCAGCTACAGGTTATACAGGGAAAAAAAAACAAATTTAGGTTGCACTAGATAAGTAGTACATGCTATAATGTGAGTCGGATTAAATTTTTTCTAATTAACATAATAAAAGGATAACAAGGTGATAATAACATTTTTAAAGGAGCATGAAAAAATAAGGACACGGATCATTGTTTCAAATGAGTCCAATAAACTCAGTTAATTTAATAATATAATTATAAAAAAGGCTAATGACAATAATAAAAAACAACAATGACTAATTAAAAAAATAATTATTTGTCAATATTATAAAAATATACCCTCTAAATATTCTTTAAAAAAATTAACGATCTTATTCGATAATGAAACAAAAATTAAATGAAAACGAGATAACCTTATAAAAAAAATCAAGCTTAATTACTAGTAAATTAACCGTTGAAGAACGAATTGAAAGAAAAATTCAATTTTCAAAGAGGACAAAAAACTTGACTTGAGTCAAGATGCCAAATTCATGGCCTGGTTGTGAGGTCAGGATAAACCCGTAAAAAAAATTAAATAAATAAAAGACGAAACTGAAAAAAAAATCAATTAAAAAATTATTAAAAAAATTTGAGTTAATCTGGGTTAACACAACTAACCCTCAACCTAGAATAACCTTATAGAAAGGGAAGCAGCAAAATTCACGAAGTTGAATGCCCAATAACATAATGTCGAAGGATAAAAATGAAAAAAATCAATTAAAAATAACAACCTAAAAAAATTGAAGTCAAATCGGGCTGATTTTCAAAACTCATGACCCGGGTCCTGAAACTAGGTTATCCCATAAAAGGCAAATCCGAAAAAACAACATAGAAAAATTCACGATAATCCAAAATTAAAAATAAAAAACAAATAGCAATCAAAAGAATAAGGAACAGATTTGTATAAAAACTAAATGAAATAAAAAAAAATAAGGGATGAAATTAAAAAAATAAAACATATCAAGATAAAGATAAAGATAAAAAAAACCAAAAAAATAGTAAAAAAAATAAGAATCAAATATGATATATGAAAAAATTGAAGGATGATGAAATTGAAAAACAATTCTAATTTTATCAATTATTTCAAATAAAACAAAAAGTCATAAAAAAAACATTGATAAAATTGGAAGGAAAAACAATTAAAGGGCTATTTTGAAAAATTATATGGGCAACTTAGAAATCACGGGGGAGAGAAAAAAGAAAAAAATAAGTCATCAGCACCAATATGGTGGTCTATTGACCACACATGTCGTCATGTGATGGAAAGGTTGCCAAGATGTTACGAATGATGTCCCAAAAGGAACTGTTTGACTATCAAACCATCCCTCGAGCGTTGCCTGCATGACGTGGTCTCAACCCAAGCACTAATGCGTGTATTTCACACGTCAACCATATTTTTTTAATAATATTTGGTAAAGCGCCCCTTAATCAACTTGTTCATTACAAAAATGATGATGAAAAGATACAAAAGTTCTTGAATGTTATTTTCAAAAAAAATTACTTTTAAGAGTAATTGAGTCATTTGATTTTTATTTAAAAAATAAAAATAAAAATCCTTGGAGCCAGGTTTAAAAATTTTTATTTTGAAAAGTAGTTAAGTTATTTCATTATGCTGATAAAATGTAAAAAGACCTATCCATCATTATTCAATTTAAAAATAATTTTAGATCATAAAAAAAAAAATTGTTATATTCAAGTTAGAAGGCTTAATAATTTTTTTATAAAGAGTAAAATAATTATTTTATTGTTCAGCAAGATAGTAATTTTAATCTGGGTATATAATGAAAAACTATCCACATATAAGTTTTTGTTAATTTCCATCCACATCCGTTAGGATATTTATTAGCATTGATTTGGTTTGTGGCAGCAAAGAGATTTTTGGATGCTATTGTCATTGAACATTGAATATCATCTTTTGACCCTCTCATCTTCAAAAGATTTTAGGTTTACTCTTCTTCAAGTTAATTAATTTGTATGAGATTGGTTTGGACTAAATTGAAAATAATGGGTTTATACAAATCATGCTACTTTTAGTTAAAAAAAAAAAAAAAGAAAGAAAAGAGAGCTATGGTGGATTGAATTAGAGGAGAAAACAAACTTCAAGGGACCTTTTTGCTTAAATAGAAACATCTATGGATGTTTGTATATCATTGATTAGTCAATCAATCTATCTTCTAGTACTACTGTATTTTTCTTAACCTGACTTTTTCTCTTCTTCTTCTTCCTTCTTTTACAAAAAAAAAAAAAAAAAAGCATAAGCAAAGATCTCTCTTTTCTTTCATAATTTTTTTCTTGTGGTCTCAAACCAGAAATCACAACAAAATCAAATCAAGCGTGTTTCCAGAAAATTACTAGGTACCCTTTATTCTCATCTCGTTCTTCTTCATTTATCTCTTCGATCTCTCTTTCTCTCTATTCATGTTCTTGTGAAAATAGTGTGTGTTTGTGTGTGTGTGTGTGTGTGTATTATGCGATTTGCTGCTCATTTATTAATTTACGGGCTATTAATTTATGGGTTCTTGATAGATTGACTTGGGTTTATGTAAGTTTTGGTTGTTATTTATAGCAGTTTTAGTGGAAGAATTTGTGGGGTTATGCATGGCCATGAGGGTAAATTACACTTTTTTGGGTCAATTTGTAGAGTTTTCGCAATATCTGATTTTGGTTTTGTTTTTGAGTTTTAGGGCGTCAAAGGGTCAGTGATTGGAGCTTCGGAGAGCAATTCGATCTATGATGTATTTTTTGAGAAACTGTGTGCTAAGTCTTGATATTGGTTATGACTGTGCGAAAGGGAATAGTGTTATTTAGTGACTGCTCATTAAAGTTATTATTACAGGAAAGGAGTTAAGAGTGTGGAGAAACTAAATTAGTGGTGCAAAGTGTTTTGTTTTTGGATCTGAAATTTTAGTTTGAGATCATTTTTTAAAAAAAGTATAATTGTGCTGCATTTTTGGTGTTCTATGACATGCGCAACAATGTGATTGTTCTAGTTGACATGAACCATTCAAAATTAGTCCGATGCATTTAATTGACCTAATTAGATTACTTGGTAAGAGGAAAGAAAGAAAGTGGTTCTGCTGTTCAGGAGGGCCTTTTGGATCACCAATGTTAATAGAAAGTGATAAATAGAGGAGGTTGAAGTACCCTTTTTGATATAATTGTTTATGACCATTGTTTGTAGCTTCTGTATTTTGTGTAGATTATCGAAATTTGTTCTCTGGCATCTTCTTGTTGGCATTTTCAAGCACATTGGTTTTAAGCTCGAATACTGTTTGTTACATAGGATGCTTTTGAATCTAAATTCTGTGTAACTTCTTCTCAGGGAAATCTTCCAGGCGCTGAAATGCTTTAAGTGATTGCTGAGGCATATCTTCTTTTAATTGTTCCTTCCTGGCTGAAAATGTCATATGAAGAAATTCTGAAGGTTGTTTTCCCTTTATTGGAGGGTGCAGACCTTGCTTCTTGCATGGCAGTGTGCAAACAGTGGAGAGATTTGGCGCAAGATGATTACTTTTGGAAATGTGTTTGTGCCAAGAGATGGCCTTCCATTTGCAAGAGGCCAGATCCTCCAACTGTCACATACTACAAACTATACCAGACCTTTTACAAGCGACAGCATCGACAAATCCTGCTTCCTCCAAGACTTTCCTTTGACAATTTGGAATTCTTCATCGACATTTGGACTGATGATAAATTGATATTTTCTGAAGTGGTCCCAGGCCCTGTTCTGCACAATGGAATCAAAAGCCCACCTCCTGGAATTTGTGATAGGCTTAGATTTCAGCTTGAAGGCCCTGATTGTAAGATGACTCTACCTGTTGAGCCGAGATTCAAAGTCCCTTTAGGCGAGACTGTAAGTGTTTCAGTGCTTGTGGGGCGGAAGGATTCCAATAAGGTTGCTTGCATAATCAATAAATCTGTCTTTGATTATATAGATCGGACATCCTATAGGGCCATGGCATTTGACTATCTTGGCCTCTCACCAGCCCACCCTTTTGTTCCAGGAATCCGGGCTTGGATTTCTTTGCTATTCATGGATGATAGAAATGACAGTGTCATTGATGTCTTTGGGATTGAAATGGATTTTTGTGATGCTGCAAAATCCAGGGACGAGGTTTTGTGGCTGCTTGACATACTTGATTGGAAGTGAAGGGTTCATCAGCCGAGCGATGAGAAGAACTGAGCTCATTGAGAACGTTCCAAACATCAAAGTTCCTAACCTTCAGTACCAGTATGGCTCGATTTATATCATTTTATTTAATGTTTAAATTCGTAAACACTCTTCATTGGTTGTCGACTTGTGTCAATAAATATTAAAATCTTTGTGATGAATTCCTAAATTTTCTGTGGCAATCTATTCACTCATTTGGAATGGGAGCGTCTGTACAGAGTCCTCTACGTATCTCAATCCAATCTAAGCATTAAGTAATTCATGAATAACATGGTGTTTTTATCCTTGATGTATTTGTTTGTAGCTTTGGGTCGAGGTGCGTAATTAAAGCTTTTGCTCTATGTTGTTATGTGTGATTTAGCTATTCCTCTTGTTTAACCTATTTTTTTAAGGCACATGTGGGAGAAGCCCTTGGCTATGGGGATTATGCTTTGTTTTTGTATATCTAGTTCAGCCAACTGTGTTCCTTTCCAATTGATCACCATGAATGTGGTAAATGGATGACTCGAGAAAATGATATTATATAACCAAGGATTCATGTCTTGCTCAAGCATTACTAGGAATGTGATGCTGTTTTTTGCTGCCGCCAAGGCAATTGACCTTGCACATTGTCATCTGTAGCCCATCTTTCAGCAAATGTCGAAAGGGAAAGGCATAGCAGCTTTTTCATTTTCATTTGTCAAGTTCTGCACTCCTTTTGTCCCATTGGCACATCCATCTTGTTTGTGATAAAAAAGAAAGAAGGAAAGTTGGCTGGTGAGCACTCCCCCCCTGATGGTGCTCTTCGTCAACCCCCAACCTGTTCAGAAAACCACCATAGCAACCTGCAGGTAAAGCTGCAGAAAACTTGTTTGCAGAGCCTCGAATCTGGTACCATCAGATTACCGGCTTTTAGCTTGAGGTAATTCAAACAATTAAAGGAGCTAGTTATTTTGTCTAAGTACGGATTTTGTTTAAAACATAATATTTTCCAATAAATTATTTAGATAATTACAAATTTCTTTATTCACTTGTGGAATTTTCATGAAGTCACCGGAAAGAATGGTGAACGAAACATTTCATTTACATTTGTTAATTTAATACATGCAGCCAACATTTGATATTATTATATTTATATAAATATATTTTTAAATAAAAGTTGAATTTATCTTTAATATTTATATGATATTAGATTAATGAATCTAAAATTTGATTTACAAATTTAGAGTAAAGATAAAGTTCATGGGACAAAAATATTTTTTAAAGAAAATTATATAAGTTATGATTATGAGATTCATATTACATCAAATCATTGTTTATAAAATATTTCTGGTTGACACTATCTTAAATATTTATTTTTTAGAGTTATAGAAATTAATATATATTATGTTTTTTTCTTTATGAAAGTAAGTAGGTGTTTATATAAGTTGAGGTATGAGGGATACCTACAACTAATATGTAAGTGTTTGTCATAAGACATATAGACTGAAATGACTCGTATGAGAATTTCATTTGTGGAGATTAACTATGTCTATGGAAAGGCTCACGTGATAGTTGTGTAAGTGATCTTTAAACTTGTGATCACTAAGTTATCTTATATAAAGAATGTTATGTTTTAATCTTGTTACATGTTGTCTTAATTTAGGTAACAAAGGGGCAGACATTGGGTATAACAAGAACTTTATAAAGGTATTTGAGTGATCAAGAGATGATTTATTACTCTAGGTGAATTAAGAAAAATATTTCATCTATTCTCAAATTGTATTAATCGAGAAATCCATAGCCAAAGTTGGATTAGATTAACAATCAATGACTATTATATAGAGAATAAACATGATTTAACATAGCAAACATACTCTATATTTTACTATTAAATTTGAACATTGTTGATGAAAGAATATTAATTATACTGAGAAACTGGTCACTAAAAGGTTAAGACAAATCAATAATAACTTTCTAATATTTGGAGGATCATGATATGTTGCTAGACAATGCACCTGATCTTCAAATATATATTAATCAATTGTTGAATTGATAATAAATTAAATTGTTTCGTTCTATTTAATTAGAATTATAATGTATTGATGATAAATTAAATTGTTTAATTCTATTTAATTAGAATTATAATGTATATTTGGGCCAACATATTAGAAACCTAATGAGTCACACATATTTAGAATCATTAGTTAGAAATTAAACTGGGATGATTTAATTAAGTATAATTTGATTAAAATATATTTTAGAAATTAAGGATTAGAATATAATTAATACAAAGATTATATTTCTAGACCTAGAAAAATCAAGTAAAGACTTGATTGAGTTAATTTCTAAAATTGTCTTGAATTAACATATGAATATTATGCAGGCGACGAATTGATATTTTGCCAACTATAGAGTTTTTTAGATTTTTCTATAAATAATAAGCTATATATCTCTTTTTTTTTATGATTGTCTGTTAGTAAAAAAAACTATGTAAGTCACGGAATAGAGAGTTAGCATTCTAGCCATAGGAATCCCTCTCTTCTAGATAGGGATTTAAGAGATTTTTTAATGGTAGTTTGTGTGGATTACGGTTAGAGGCTAAACAATTGGATGCCCTGTGATTTACGACATTCCAACCTTTAAAGAATTATTCAAAGTTAAAAAAATCAAATCTTTAGATAATAAATCCCTAAAATCCTCTAGATCTATATACCATGATCATAAAAAGTCCTAAAAAAATTTTTTTTACAGTTTTTATTGCGTGTGTGAAATTTGAGAACCCAACAGTTGTAATAGAACCTTTGCTAGACAATTAGTGTTATTGATTGGCGTTAACTACGGATTAAATTTATTTTTCCCAAAAGCATTGTTTTCTCTTATTATTCTTTTTGGTTACTGTTCTGACCAAATATGACTGGAATTCACCACTAAATTTTTTTAAATGGTTTTAGGTCGTTACAACAACCACCAATAGCGACACCAATGTTGCTGGCATGCCTGGTTATGCAACACGCACAACCAGTCACAGTTGGTAGAAGGCCTTGATTGAGTTAATTTCTAAAATTGTCTTGAATTAGCATATGAATATTATGTAGGCGACGAATTGATATTTTGCCAACTATAGAGTTTTTTAGATTTTTCTATAAATAGTAAGCTATATATCTCTTTTTTTTTGTGATTGTCTGTTAGTAAAAAAAACTACGTAAGTCACGGAATAGAGAGTTAGCACTCTAGCCATAGGAATCCCTCTCTTCTAAATAGGGATTTAAGAGATTTTTTAATGGTAGTTTGTGTGGATTACGGTTAAAGGCTAAACAATTGGATGCCTTGTGATTTACGACATTCCAACCTTTAAAGAATTATTCAAAGTTAAAAAAATCAAATCTTTAGATAATAAATCCCTAAAATCCTCTAGATCTATATAACATGATCATAAAAAGTCCTAAAAATTTTTTTTTTACAATTTTTATTGCGTGTGTGAAATTTGAGAACCCAACAGTTGTAGCAGAACCTTTGCTAGACAATTAGTGTTATTGATTGGCGTTAACTACGGATTAAATTTATTTTTCCCAAAAGCATTGTTTTCTCTTATTATTCTTTTTGGTTACTGTTCTGACCAAATCTGAATGGAATTCACCACTGAATTTTTTTAAATGGTTTTAGGTCGTTACAACAACCACCAATAACGACACCAATGTTGTTGGCACGCTTGGTTATGCAACACGCACAACCAGTCATAGTTGGTAGAAGGCCACAACAGCGCCAAACGTTGTTGGTGCTACCATGGGTGTTGCGCAGGTAGTGCGAGGGCTCTTGCTCGGCGTAGCCACCAAGTGCAGTGGCAATACTACTACCACCGATTATGGTTACCACCGGCATGGGCAAACCATGCTAGCAACAACAACAGCTGCAAAAAGAAGAAAATGACATGGGAAAAATTACAAAAATTACAATTCTACCCCTACTACTTAGATTAAGGTTTTTGAGGGGTAGAATTATGTATCTACCCATACAATTTATATATAATTATTTTTAGGTATTGGGGCTGAAATTATGATTTTAGCCCTTCATATATAAAATAATGATTTTATATTAAAATTGAAACCCCAAATTAAATTAATTATAGAATTATTTTTTCTAATTAGGTTAGGATTGAATGAAAATGTTTATAACCAATATTTTTTTGGTTTTGTCATATCCTAATAGGTTTAGGATTTAATTAAAATACTTAATTAAATAATGTTTAGAAAAATAGCTTTTCTAAAGTAAAGAGAGTTTTTAAACTAGAATATTTTTATTTAATTGATCCTAAAATAGTTTAGGATATTAATAAGAATTTTAATATAATTAATTTTATTATTAAATTTTGAAACTTATTTTTTTCAATGAAAGAATGTATATTTTAAAAAAATTATTATATTTGGAAAATTATCAAATTGGATTTGAATTTAATATTTATAAGTGTTAGAAATATTATTTTAAATTGCATATAAAGCCAATAATTAGTATTGAAGCATGCAATGATTTTATTATACATATTAATATGTTCTTATGCATGATGGATGGTGATGAACATTAAAGACCAATGTGATTGTGTTTTTATGGTTGAATAGTTGTAATATTAAATAGAGTTTGTGTGTTCTGTCTTTTCTTTATTTATTTTTCCAGGTTGTAAAATTAATTTCTCATTTAATTCTCCTCTAATTTAACTCGAGGTTTTTAATTAATTATATAAATTTTATGTAATTTAGAAATGTCAGAATTTAGATAGAAAAAATATTTTATAATCCAAGATGAATAAATGATAGCAATAAAAGGATATAATCATAGTGCTCGCAAAGGATACACACATCATCCTTTTAGGCATACTCTCAATTAGGTTAATGAAACACAATAAATGTTTTTTCATCCCATCTTATATGCTAAATCTTTACCAAAATCTTCATAGAGTTTTCTTTGTATTTTGAACATCCTAATCATCATTATATACTTACACGCAATGGTCTAATCATCTTAAGCCTTTCCATCATCCATAATAATCCAAACATCTCATACAAAAAAATTAAACTAAGTTAATTACATAATTTTTCTCATTATATCATTGCAAAACAAAACTATTTACAACAAAATACATATAAAAGAGATTTAATTGCAGTAGAGCATTAATCCTGATGAGTATGAGATGAACCTGAAATTTAAGAATTATATTATTATCAATACGTTAATTAAATTACCACCATCACCACCACCACCACCACCACCACTAATAATAATAATAATAATAATAATAATAATAATAATATTTTCTTAGAAGGAATAATTAATCTAATTACTCTAACAAAAAAAATTTGATTATCCATTTGATAAATAATTTAAATCCAGCGATTATATTTCATTGCCAAAATCGTTGGTAATTTTCTCCTATTACTCTATTTCTTTGTCTAATGATCCTAACCATGTATTTATTTACCAAAATTTTCTAACAAAAATCCTACAAGTCCTATATTTTCTTCAATACCAATAAATTCTAGTATCCTCACATGGATACTCATTAATTTTTCATTCCTATTTTTGAAGGGAATCAATTTGATACTCTCTTTTGAATACCACATAGATTCTAGTATCCTCAAACGATTACTCATAAATCTAATATTCTCTTTTTTTAAGCCAAATCAACCCGACATTCTCTTTTGAATACCACATAAACTCTAGTATTCACACATAGATACTCATTAAACTAGCATTTCCATTTTGAAAGCCAAATCAATCCGGTATTCTTTTCTGAATACCACATGAACTCTAGTATCTCCATATAGATGCTCATTAAATTCAGCATTCCCATTTTTAAAAGCCAAATCATACCGTTATTCTCTTTTGAATACTAATTCTCTATATATTAAGTCATTTATGTTTATCACATGATAATTTCAACCAAATAATAAAAGTAAGCATTATAGTAACTACAAATACTAACATCCTAAAATATTCTTTATATATTAAGTCATTTACGTTTATCACATGGATTTGTTCAAAGGTATACAATTTTGATCGGATGTTCACATTCTCCTCACCTAATAAAAATGTCATTCTTGAAATTTGCATCATATACCTGATTCCAAAAATAATTTAGGGTACTTCTTCTATTTTTCAGACTCTCTCTCACAAGTCTCCTCTTTAATTTGAGAGCTTTTCCACAATATTTTCCTTATGTGAATTATTTTATTTCTAAGTTCATTCTTATTATTCTAAGATTCTTACTATTTTATTTCTAAGTTCATTCTTATTATTCTAAGATTCTTACTGGCTTTACTTTTAGTATCAAATATTCTTATTATTCTAAGATTCTTACTGGCTTTACTTTTAGTATCAAATCTTTTTCAATTTCCAAGGAAACCTAGGGCATTATTTTGGAAGGGTCCATTTCGGTTTGTTAAAGAAGTGAGACATTGGATACATCATGTATCATGGCCAGATAGAGAGGTAAGGCTAGCTTAAAGGCTATAAGCCCAATCTTTTTTATAACCTCAAGAGGCCCTATATATCTTGATGTCAATTTCCTTTTAATTCCAAATCTCAACAAATGCTTTCATAGGGCAACCTTTAGAAACATTTTATTTCCTTCATGAAATTTAAGGGGTCTTCACCTAACGTTAGCATAACTTTTATGTCTATCTTGAGCTGCCTTCATTTTGTTCCATATAATTCTCACTTTTTTATAAGTAACCTGTATTAACTCGGGTCAAATCATCTTTTCATCCCTAACTTCTTCCCAGCATATCGATGTTCTACATCTTCTACCATACAATGCCTAATAAGAAGCCATCTCTATTGTAGCTTGATGGCTATTCTTATACGTGAATTCTACAAGTGGTAAATAATCTTCCTAGTTGCCACCAAATTCCAGTATACATGCTCTTAACAAATCTTGTAGAGTCTAAATTGTTCTTTCAAATTGCCTATATGTCTAGGGATGAAAAACAACAATCAGATTCAACTTTGTTTTCAAAGCACGTTGTGTGCTAGGACACAATTGTGAAGTAAACCTAGGAAAAGATTGTCTTTCGCACCCCATGTAACCATATTACTGAATAGTTTTTCTCTTTAATTGTCTTCCTCTCCAAAGAGGATTACAACCTTTAAATAGGTTCAAAACCAACTCTTACAAGAAAGGAAAATAAAAATCCCTACACAAATAAGAGAGAAATAAAAATCAAAATCAAAATTAAGGCCGAAAATCCAAAATTCAATAGAAAATTAACATAACTAAATCAAATGGCATCTTTTGAAGACCTTTCCAATGTATGTAAATCGGCATAACCAACTAATTACAATATAGAAACAGACTTTTAGAACATCTTTGTAAAATCTGAACACAATCTAACAATTAAGTAAGGAGTTATTATTTGATAAGTAGAAACCTCTTCTTAATTAGAATTAAACTTTTTTCACTAGTTTATAAATGTGTTTTTAATGTACATATTGACTGTTTAAAATCCCTATATCACTCATATATTTGATGCACTGGTATTAATATTGTTATGAATTACTTAGTATATCAACCTTCGAAAACATATTGAGTTATAATTGGCTAGCTTAAAAGATTTTAAGTTGTATATTTTTGTATTTAAAAAGCGTTTTTGAAAATTTATTTATTTATTTTTGCTTCAAATTAATTTTTTTTATAATTTTGAATCATTTCGACGCTGATGTCAAAAATAAATTTTAAAACATAAAAATATATTATTTTAATATATTTTTAAATAAAAATTATTTTAAAAAACAACTACTACCATAATATTAATAAAAAGCTAAAAAATAAAATATAAGAAGGGACTGGCCCTTACATTAGCCTGAGGTCAAAAAACCTGGATAGGAAAATTCACTTTTCCGCCGCTCATCCTTTTCCTATTTGGAGACTCATGCAATTAGTCCCTTTAAAATGTGAATACCGTGCTGATTTTTAGATCAAAACGATGCTCTTTTTGTTTCCCCTTTTCCACGTAGAATCCATGTTAACAGTGCAGTCTTAAAGAAATGGAAAACATCTTTCTGGAATGCAGCATCAGGATCAGGTTCTAGAAATTGGACTTGATTCAGCTTCCACTCTCTCTCTCTCAATATATATATATATGCGCTACAACCCCCACCATTCACAAATCATACTGTCATCTATTAACTAGCTAGTCTCTTAATTCTTATTACAATTACAATACAATCATTGTTCCTCTCTCTATACGCTTTTGTACACCTCAAAATGTCTAGTGGCGTGCCTGCTGTCGCTGCTGGCTATAGGTTTTGCCCCATGGATGAAGATCTTGTTGTATATTATTTGAAGAGGAAAATTCTAGGTGAACAACTTCCTGCTAACATTATTCCTACCACCGATGTTTACGCATCAAGCCCAGATAAACTCCCTTTGGGTAAATTTTCCATATTTTTTTTAAAAAAAATTGTTTGTCTTATGATTAATTGGTTTTAACACCCCCCCCCCCCTGCTGTTGTGTTTATGCACCCAACATGTTTGATAGTAGATATATACAAGGCTTCAACATAATGTTGAAGGCAAAAATGATTGTAGACTGGCCACGACTGCTAAAATGGTCACCTCCATTTTTTCTATGTCTCTATAGTCAAGTTCTTGTTCAGAATTTAACTTTTGTAATTGATCTCTAGGTTTATTTCAATTGGGGCAGGCCAACGAGTGGTTTTTCTTTTCCACCAAGAGTAAAGACGACGACATTACGGTAATAGATGGTGGTTACTATGAGATCGATCCTGACGGTGCAGCTCCGATCACATGGGAGGGTAAAATTGTTGGTCATGTGAAGACACTGTTTTTCTATCAAGGAAGTCCTCCTAATGGAACTGACACTGAATGGATGGTAGAGGAATTTAGAATTAATCCTGAGTTTGTTCCAGTTGACAAAGCTGACCATACCACTCAAGAGAAGGTAATTTGACAATTCACTTGCTTCATGTTTGGCAATGTCTTGCATTCGGGAAGAGACTTAATTAAATCTGAAAATTTTTGTTTATTTATTTTTTCAATTATTTAGAAATTACACTTTGTCTAATAGTAGTGATTTGTGTTGTTTATGTTTATATTATAGATTACAAACCTTGTTGTATGCAAAATTTATCGAATGCGGCCACTACCTGAACCCTAAACGGCGCTGTCAGGTCAATTCAGAAGTGCAAGAGAAGTCGTTTTTTAGTTCCAGTCCAGCAAGCAGGTTGAAGGGTTAAGCTTCTTGATGCTATTAGTGTAGCAACAAGGAATGTTTTTTAATCTTTTTTTTTTCTTTTTGCACTCAGACCTTATATTAAGTTACATATATTTTTTCATGAAGTTTAAAAATATTCCAAATGGTCGATCCAGTGGGTTTAAGAGTTGGAGGGAGGCTATCTTCTGTTCGTTTTGGAATTTATATATATGTGTGTGTGTGTGTGTGGATTTTCTAAGATGGAATTACCACTCGATGCTTGCCTCAAAGCATCAGGAAGGTATGCACTGCTCTGAACCAACTGAATCAGCAAAGCAGTGATCATCTGAATCTGCCTTTGTTCTTCATCAGGAAGGTGATAGGCTCTTAGTGCTCGCTTTGAGAATGGTAACTTCCAGAGTAGCTGAGCTGTTTCGTCTATGATGCCTGGACGATGCTGTGCATATGAATAGAATATCTGCACCACAATTAACAAAAATACAGTAAGAGATCTCAGAACCATATGATCCATATGTATACAAGAATGCATGCACATACAAATGGTTGAATGAAAGTCATGGTTGCTGCCCCTTTTCCTAACAAACCAAGACCATGAGAGATGTTCTACCAACAAAAATCATTAAGCATGTGGAGCAATTACCAGAAGAATATGCAGATAACATGCCAATCTTCTATATTATCTCAACAGTTCAAACTTTTTGAGACTGCCATACTCATAACAAACAAGAAAACGAGTTTAACGAGAATTATAACTTTAAACATACATTAGAGTTGAATAATCATGATCAAAACCAATTTATTTCTATTATTAAAAGGGAAGCTACTGCAATGTTCAAGTTATTGCATTTTGCAAGACAAAACAAAGTAGCAGTAACATGAACCTAGTAGGCCATTTAGCCACATAACAATTTTCAAGCGAAATAATTGAATGATCTGAGGTAGAATATCAGACCTGAAACTACAGTAATCCTTGTATATCTGCTACTGGCAATTAATTATTGTTGTACTTTCTACTAGTTTTGTTGTTTCATCTCTTTTTGCCGAGTTTCCTAGCTAGCAATAATTACACAATGACTTTGCAAATCCAAAGCTTAGTTTTGCCTCATCCTTACACTTATTTTCCTCTATTTTCCTCTATTTTCCTTGTTCTTTGCTTGTTCTCTCTCTTTTCCTCTATTTCTTTTTTCTCTTCTCTCTCTCCTTTTCTTTTCTTTCTCTATATTCATTCCACTGTTTTCTCTTCTTTGTTGCTCTCTTTACTTGGGGTTGGGTGGTTTTGATATGTAAAGATCAAGATCATTGAGCATTGGGCATGCACCTGAGCGCATGATCCTATCCAGGCCTCGTCTTATCCTACGCTACAAAGATGGTTATAAGAGTAACACTTTTATCTTTGTTTTACGTGTTTATAGTGTCAGCTTTGATAGTGGTTTTGGCTGGTATGGGCACTATATTTAAGGATTAAGAAAAAAGGAGCTGTAAGTGAGGTACGAGATCAGGGGTAAGGAGGAGCGTGTTTTCTTGCTTGGATGGTGGGTGGACCATTGAGAAAGAATTGGCCAAATATTACTCTCTTATGCTGGCTATAAAACCAAAGTTTCAGGGTTGAAGAAGAAAACAAGCAACACGTCGTTCTTCCTTTTATTAATTAGGGTTTGTAATTTTAAATTAAACAGCTTCGATTTGGACCATTTAAAGCAGACGACAACATTCATGTATTGGGGCAGACTTAGGATTGTTTAATTGAAACAACGTCGTTACGTGAAGTCCGACCCAAACCTGGAACTTTGGCACTTTTTAAATTTTAGTCATTGGTTTTTGAAAATCTTCAATTTAGTCCTAAATTTAGCTTTATTTTTTAAAATCCTTTCAATTTCATCTTTAATCATTTTTAATTTGGTTC
>Ga0325401_1002054_pt1 | contig 17603 bp, 17 predicted proteins | sample PopdelMetagenome_FD_205666 | JGI IMG/M metagenome (GOLD analysis project Ga0325401, IMG submission 205666) | Populus deltoides microbial communities from Bellville, Georgia, United States - Xylem-PdKOR-R2 | ecosystem: Host-associated > Plants > Phyllosphere > Stem > Wood/Secondary xylem | place...
TGTTCTCTCCCGATCTCAAGAGAATGCTTAAGAGACCTGGACAATAACTCCGGTAATACGTGAAACAAAGATGTTATTGGCCAATGGTGTTACGATCAATGCTGGCAAATCATCTTTTTCCCGAGGCTGCTGGGTTGAAAGCTTAGTTCAAGCTTCATCTTTCCTATTCCAATTCATCTGCCAAAGGCTTTTCTAATGTGTTCTTCTTCATGTCAAGCTGCGGCTTTCTTTTTCTTTTTTCTGGGCTATTCTTTACTCAAGATAAGTACCTGGAAGTCAAGTCTTCGAGGATAGTTCTTTTGATTGCTTCAATACAAGAAACTCCTTTTCATTTCCAGACAAATGGGTTCAATCTTGCTGTGAATCCGAGAGAAAATCAAATGCGAGTAGAGTGAAAAATTTCCAACTTGTAACTTGAACCAAAAAGAAAAAGGAAACCTAGGATTGTTGCGAAACAACACAATCTAAAGACAAGGAAGCCCATATCTAAGATTATTAAAAGGATACAAGAAAAGAAAAAACAAAGAAAATGAAAATAAGGAAGAACACGTAGAAAATGGATTGTAGAATCTGGCAACTATGAAGTCATATGGAAAACATAAAATGCAATAATAGTTGAGAGATTAACTAATTTATAGGTTTTAGGGTTTAGATTTAGGATAATATTTTTATCATCCACAAAGAAAAATTGTGAATTTTGGAAGATACAAAGAAGGACGAGAGAGAGAGAGAGTGGATGTGATCTTTTGTTTCTCATTTATCATATATAAAAGCAATTTCATCTTTTTATATTTTAAAAATTTTTATTTTATCAAAAATATTAAATATATTTTTTTTAAAGTAAAAACACCATCCAACTATATAATTTTTTTTTAACAATTATCCCTGTAATATATTTCGGGTTCATTCATTCAATGCCCTTGAAAGGTGAAAAAACAAAAAAACACTCTTGAAATTTAATTTTTTTTTTTTAAAAAAAGCCCTGAGCTCACGGAAGAACATGAGCAAACCCGCATGGAATCCTTTGCACCACTTCCAGCAAAAAAGAAAAAAAACACGAGTGACCAGACCAGACCACGAACTCCTAACTCATAAACTAAAAAATACCGTTGGCAGATCGCCGGAGCCACCACAACTCTTTCTCCGACACGGTGGTTCTGTTCACCGGAAACCACCCAACTCCTTAAATTATCTATTCTCATATATTAACTACTCCAGTCCAGGTCTGGCTCAACCTATTTTTTCATTTCCTTTTCATTTGTAGTCTTTGTAATTAAAGTGTACAGATGTTTTTCTTCTTTTTCTCTCAAGAAAAAGAAATCTGAATTTCGGGTTTGAATTTTTTTGTGGTGATAAATTAGACTTATTGGAATGAGAGGAAAAGGGAATCAAAATCAAGAGGAGGAAGAGTACGAGGAAGATGAATTTGGTTCCAGAAAAGACGGGCCATCTTCAAATTTTACAATAGACAACACTAATTCTTGTAAAGGTTTGTTCTTTTTCACACTAGACTGTACTATATTAGATCCAGCTCTTTTTTTTATTCCTTTTCTACAAGGCTGTCACAGTTTATGTTCTTTCATTCCTTTCTTCGTGGTGTGATTTTGCATTTTTCTTAAGAAATTTCTGAAGTTTGGCATGGTGCACTTTCTCTTACTTGTTTGCTTCTCTTATCATAAATTTGGAGGCTTTTATGTTATTGGGTTGTTGAAATGGTGTGTTTTTGAATGGGTTGTTGAGTTTTATTTATTTCTGTATTTTTATGATTTGGGATTTGGATTCGGAGGCAGATGGGAAGCATAGTGACAAGGCTAATGCAATAAGATCGAAACATTCTGTCACTGAGCAGAAAAGGAGGAGCAAGATAAACGAGAGGTTTGTTGGTTTATTTTTGTGGATTGACTATTAGTACCTGAAATATATATATATATATATATATATATATATATATATATATTCCCTAGCATTTGAATATGTATGCAATACAATTCTGATTTTTTCTGCTCACATGATTCTGTATGTAAGTCATGCCTGTCTTGCTGTTGTTTGAATCACCAGCTTTGTTTTTGCTCGCACTTTCATTTCAGTGAAGAGAGATATGGATACAGAGTTCGACCAGTCAATATGAAAAATCAGTGGTATTCAGGGCTTTTTTTTCTTACACTAGTTTAGTTGATGAATTTAAAACTCAAGGATAATTCGATTTAACTTTGATGGAGCCCTAGAAAGAAGGGCAGTTTGAGCTAACTTTCTTTCCAGTGATTTTGCAAAATGGTTAGGGAATTAAGTCAATGCATTACATTATGCAATTGAGCTGGGTTGAATCACTTCACTTGCTAACTGTTATTTTCAAGTCTTGAAGACACCAGTTTCCAGCACGATACTTATTTTGCAGCCAAATTATCCTCACCGTATAATTTTGGTGGTTTTTTTAACTAAAATTTTGAACTTTGACTAGAAGTGGTTTCAGATAAGGTACTACCTGATTGACAGTATTCAGGATTGCTGACCCATACGTTCAAACTTGTACCCTTTTTTATCAGCTTTTGGTCATGTTGCAGTATTACCAAATATAAGCACACTTATATAGTATGTCATAATCTTAATACTGATTGTGAGGCTTTCAATTTTTTGTGCGTGTCTGCTGGCAAGGCCATCTTTCATTACCGTGGATACCGGTATCTCAACAAATGGTCACAATTCAAGCGATGAAACTTTTTACTAGAAATATAAATCTCAGATGTTGCTTTACCATAAAATAAAGGATGCATTTGATTAAACATTCGGGTTATCAGTCAACATTTCATTTTCTCGTGAACTGTAAAAATGGGATATAGCTTTATGAACCAGTCTTTTTCTTTCAGATTTCAGATATTGAGAGATCTCATTCCTCATAGTGATCAAAAGAGAGATACAGCATCATTTTTATTAGAGGTGCACAACAAGCGACTCAAACTAGAGCATATTGCTCAATTCAGTAGACAAGATTTTCCATTCAAATTTGTTGACTACATATTAATGCTTCTTTGCAGGTAATTGAATATGTCCAGTATTTACAGGAGAAGGTGCAAAAGTATGAGGGTCCATATTCCGGATGGAGCCCTGAGCCAGCAAAGTTGATGCCGTGGGTAAAGCTTTAATGCCTATATATGTTGTATACTTGTGACCTTCATCCATGTATATCTGCATTAGTTAATGCCTATTTGCAGGTGTTGACATACCCAACTGTGATATTCTGCTACACTCTTCAAGTGAACTGGTGCCATGGTTTTATGACTTGAGAGAAAATTTGGAACTGATGATAAGATTTATTAAGGATGTGCTCAAGCATCCAACTTGTCTGTTATGATGCTTAACCCAATAGGTGCAGTGTGGTTTTTGTGTCTCTTCATGTTCTATATTATAAATCTGAGGCAGGAAGAATGTTCATCTAGACAACAATTAACAGTAAGAAATCTTCATGATATACTGAAAAAAAGAAAAGAAATCTGAGATGAACATTCGTAATCAAGTAATTGAAAATTGATGTTTTCTTCTCATGTCTTAGAATGTCAACCCTGTTACCAGACTGTGGTTCTGTTTATGTTTGACTCAAATCCTGTTTCCTATGGATTAATTGACATGGTACAATTTTCATAAAATTGTAAAATTTGTAGTGGGGTAACTTCTTTGATATGCCTTTACTAAATTTGCTTAAAGCTTTTGGTTTTTTGACTTGTCAAAGTTGAGCAACAATCAGTGGTGTTTAGATTTGGGGCTCATTCTTTTTGACGGTGAGCCCTTTCTCTTTAGACTTGTTCCATTGTGTTATTATTTTGTTCTAATTATACAGAGGGCTCTTGCTTCTGGACCTCCTTAAAATTACTTGCATTTTGGTTTTTGTGTTAATTGCTTTTCAAGGTCTGGTTGAGAAGTGGTATTAATTGCTTCTATTGGAAATTTGCTGGTGGTGGAGAGAAATTGTGGATGCTTTTGAATATGGTACCTTTTTTTACACTTGGAAATTCTCAGCATAACTCACTTGATCGTCTTGAAACAGAGAAACAGCCACTGGCGCCTTCAAAGTTTTGTTGGTCACCCTCAAGCTACTAAAAATGGTTCTGGTCTAGGGGCAGCATTTCCAGGGAAACTTGATGAGAATAACATTACTCTCACCCCAGCCATGCTTCCAAGCACTCCAAATCTAATAGAATCTGACCATGTCACCTGCAAAGTGTTGGAGCATCAACCTGAGCTAGCAAACACTCTTCCCATGCCTGCTCCTGCTCGAAGTGATGGACTTGTTGCACCTCCCCTTGAGCAACCAGTCTCTGATGCTCAATCATCTGAGTGCCCCATCACCAGTGAAATGTTGAACCAGCAGGAGCTGGCAATTGAAGCAGGGACTATCAGTATCTCCAGTGTCTACTCTCAAGAGTGCGTGTGATCTTTTTAATATTTTTGAAGTCCTGGGTGTTTGGTTATAAGCTGGACATTGATATGGAATTTTGTGCAAACCAGGTTGCTGAATACCCTTACGCAAGCATTGCAGAGTGCCAGTGTAGATCTGTCACAGGCCAACATCTCAGTTCAGATTGATCTTGGAAAACGGGCAAATAAAGGGCTGGCCTCTGGAACATCTAAGGTACGAGGCTGGTAATTTAAAGTGGTCAATAAACAATAGGTCTTGTTATGTAAGTAGTTATAAACTAATAAACATTATGATTATGCCTGATCTAGCCAGTTTTGTGTGCCTTCCATTGCTTTCTAGGATCCCCAGGATTGCAATCAAGTGATGACCCACCTTAGGGATGCAAGTGAAGGAGAGGACTCGGATCAAGCTCAAAAACGGCTAAAGACATAAGACCAGCATGGGATTTATCAAGTTTGCGCTGGGGATATCTTTTTTGCTCCCGATATCAATCCTCGGGTTATTGTACATGCTGTCTTTTGGTTTCTCAGATTCTTAAATAGTTCATGGAATCATGTTAAGAGCTGTCACCTTAGATTATATGTTTATGCTCAGCTTTGTGGTCGTTTGATGCGCCGTGGCCATATCGTGGTTGTAACGTACATATTGACTAATAAATAGATATGTAATGGAGCATTTTGGGGGCCGGTGGGGAATAGGCAGGTCTGTGTGTCAGACGAAAAATATAATAATGCTGAGCATGATTACGAGTGAGATTCAGCCTCGTTTCTGATCAACAATGAACATTTCCATTGTTAAAATCCAAAATAGAGCCTGGATTTACATTTTAGCACATTATTTTCACAAGTTGTGGACTCCAGGGACAGGCTTGCTAACACACCAAGGATTGCCTGGTTTCGATAAAAGAGCACTTGCACATCAAAGGAAAAACAAAAATGATCTCATCGTTCGTCTGCTATGAGCGATCGAACAATTTCAATAATAATAATAATAAAAAAAACTACATATTTTAAACCACTGATTTTCTCCGAGCACCAAAAAATACTGATATTTTACGGTTGTAAAACCACCCTTTTCTTTTCTCCCTCGTGTGCATTGTCACTTTACCGTGTGGTAAACCTGCTCAATGAACAATTTGTTTCTTCTTTTTTTGGAAAAGTTATTAATGTACCCTTCAATATTACATATTTTCAATCATATCTTTGTATAAAGAAAAACCACTCAATTCATAATATTTAATTTATCTATATTGTATATTATTTAATGAAGCCCTCCGTCATAACCAATCGTTATCCGCTGAGCTTGATAGATGTCAATACAGGATGGAGAAAGTGCTTTATATGAATACGGAGAGCGTACCGAAATACATAAGGTTTATCATAGTTTAAAATTATTTGATATTTTACAGCATCTATAGGCCTACAGGCCAAAATACGAAGAGGGATGTCACCTGGTTGCTGGATATTTGTTTGTCATAACGACTCCTACAGAACAAGAGGCTCTAACATCTAGGCAAAAATGTCGTATGATGCTTCAACTGTTTGTAGCAGACACGAGCCTTTCTCTGTGCTGACCTGGAATCTTCTTGCTGGTTTCCCCGATATGCATGAGCTGTCTTCATTGTAAAGGCGAAAGCATCCCATGTAAGTCCTCCAATCTGGTACGATGGATCCAACAGTTGTGTTCCAAGTGCCACATATATATCACTTTCGGATCATTAATTGTCTAAATGGAAGCAATCTCTAAGCGAGCATGTGTGATCATGCAGTAATTCTGCAGACTGTTCTACAAAAAATTCTTATAAAAAACAGACCAGCACGTCTTAATAATTCAAGTGGGGAAAGAAAAAGATCCATGACTGGACGATTGAAACATACAACCGATGACCTTCAACAGCTGTTTTCATGTTCTCTTCACAAGTACAGCAGGAACAAATTTCATCTTCGAAGTACAGAAACAGAAACTGAAAAAGAAAAAACCATCTAATTTAAAACCATGAACTAATTAAGAATCGTCTAGAAACATTTACCTTTTGCATTGACCAGTCATCCGCAAGATGGGAAAACGAGTGCTGGAAGTAGGATTGCAACATAGAAATCATGCTTTACAGGCAGTCAAGCAGCACCTTTCCGTTAAATTTCAGAAAGCAGCTCTGCGACAAGCTTATCTTATTTATTGCCATTCACATTTCCTATAGTTTTCATCAGAAAAGCATACTCATAAGCTGTTTCTTCACATTGACTATAGCAACCGCCTTCACCAAAATGCCCTCCAGTCATATTTGTTTTCAGAATGACTGAACGAGAACAATGAGAACATGCAATGTCTCGTGTTCTGGCCACCCATTTGGCAGCTTCCCAAACTCCAACCCTGGGAAACGAGCACTAAACACTTAGTTAATGGATAGAACACACATATGCAGGTCTATTTATGAATATGAGTAAATGAGTAGAAATTAAAGATCAACACTCGTGATTATCAATTAAGAAAGTTCAAGATATGAATTTGCCTTGAGTCATGAAAAGATGCAGTTACAAGCATTGATGGAAGGCAAGCATCACGAGGAATGTTATCATAAGGAGAATAACTTAAAATGGATTCAAACTGCGACTGTATCTGAGGATTCCCAAATTCTTCGTAGTCCAGCAAGGTGAGAGGCAAACTTGGATCCAGCAACGTGTTGCATGCATCAAGAAATGGAACCTGATAGAAATGTTAGCCAACTATCAGTGCCACTGTATCGATGATGTAACTATGTTAACAAGAACCAAAATGCCCCTCTAAAACCCCAAATGGTTTTTAATAGCATTTTTTCTCCATGGCCATTTAATGAGGGCTAACCTTCAAAATGGCAGCACGAAATAAATTTGGGTTCATATTGATAGCTGCCCCAACAAGAAGACCTCCTGCACTAAATCCAATGGCACCTAGCCGATCTCTATGAACATAGCCCTCAGAAACTAGGTAGTTGCCGCATGATGTGAAGTCATATATTGAATTGCATTTGTTCAACCCACTGCCGTATTTATGCCACAAAGAATGACCGCCGCCACCTCTGCCCATGCAGTACATGTCAATTCTTCAAATATGAGAGATAGAAATTTTATCAAGCATCGCCATGTAATTTTTTTTTTTTTCATTTAAGAAGGAAATTATCAGATACAATTTGATCCAATCTTGGAAGCAAAATGGTAGCCCAATTTTTTAACAAGGACCAACATCATGTCATCAATGAAGAAATCTTCACGTACATGTACCACTAGGTCTTGGAAAAATAATATTCTTTGTAAATAGAATATGAATACAAACAGTAATATGAAAGTTGACATCTAACTAACGTGTAGAATGTGTATTTTAATCTTACACCTAAACTAACTCTAGTTAATTTCCATTCAAAAGGTGACTTCGTGATCAATGAGAAAAAAAATAAACTTCACAAAACAAACCTCACATCAGCAAAGGCCAGCACCCAACCACGATCAAGTAAACTCAGGCGGTCTGAGCACCAGCTTTTATCTAGAACTTCTCCATATGCTCCATAGCCCTCTAATAGTCCAGGAGATTGACCCCTCTGCCAGGCTTTTCGGGAGTACAAAATGGTCAGAGGAACCCTGACACCATCATGGGAAATGACTTCCTTTGTTTTGCAGCAATATGCACCAGAAAAGTCTTTCCATCTTTGCAATTCAATATTCAAGTTATTTTTGTCCTTATCGTTTAGTGGGTCAAGATGTTCAGAAGTATCTAGCTCGTAAGCCAGTGAGCATGATCCACAATCACCAGGAATATCTCTTACTTTCTCTTGTTGCACAATCGAAAATATCTGTTCTGACATGTTATAGTCAACAACCACACCAGGCATCTGCATATTTTGAAAGAAATGCTAGAAGAGTTACAGAGTACCCTTTTCTTATCGTACCCCTTTCTTTTCTTACCCCTTTCTTTTAAATAAAAGTAGGGACATACTTAAGAGGTATAAAGCACTGTCATTACAAATAGAATATGACACTGTCCAAAGAATAGAACAAAGAAGAAAAAGAAAACTGAATCACAACTCATGACTTTCTGATCCCATTGGATTGCAGCTAAAGTAACTCTTCTGAACACCACTGTTGGTCTACTAAATATAAGCACAGGTCTACCAAGTAGGATACTAGTAAATCATAATGAATCAGTTTAATTCCTCCATCTCATATTTTAAGAAACTTACATCCATACAATAAAATTACACAATCTAACAACTATGGCCTTGTAATAGTTTCTGGAATGTTATTCAATCCAACCCACAAGGGTTACCACAAAGGCATAAGATTTGGCCTAGGATACAGGAGGTCTTGAATTCAAGTCCTACCTCTGGATAGCTTGTACTTTCTAATTCTGTGGTATACTAGGCATGCGGTATCTTCATAAAGTGGGAAAAAAAGAAGAAAAAGTAGCCCTCATCGACCCTAGAAATGACTTGACTTGCTACCGCTAAATCCAAGCCGTGGAGAACCAGTAGTGGTGGCCCAAAGGGACCACAAAGAACCCACGACTTGTACATATAGATATAAGAAAATAGTTTCTAGAATGCATGTTGATAAGGGCCAGTAACTGGACAGTGGAAAATATTCTTCTGGTTCTGAGATAAAAATACTTGACATAACAAGAGAGAGGCATTAAACTATAAAGCATCACATGTTAATAACTTCAACATGTGTAATTAAGCTTGATAGAATTTATACCACTGGAGATGACAGCACCACACGGTATACTGGGTTCATGAAGTCATGGTTTGATCCTGGAACGATGTTACATTGACTTGAGGGCAGGGGAAAAAACCATGGATCAAGATTCTCAATCTCCAACTGATTCTGCAAAACAACTAGGGATAATTGGCAAATGGACATGTAAAAGTCTTTCTTTCTGTGAGAAAAAAAGTGTATTTAGCATCCATGCCACCATCAGAAGTAATAATTCAAACCAGCTCACCACAAGGAAAAACTATGCTGAAGGTATATAATATAAGATTGTATGTGGTATCTGCCAAATTTTGCTGATTTCTTACAGAAAACAGCAACATTGTTAAAGATCTCAAGACAATGGTTACTCCTACAGCAAATCCCGATATTCCTCAGATTGCATAAAAACACGTGCACAAAGAATTTGCAAAAGTTTCAAGCAGTAGCCCTTCCCCGTTAGCTAAAATATCATGAAACATCCTCCCTGTTGCTACATTTTTTTTTTTAATATAAACAGCCATTCACTTCCTGCCTATAGATGCTGAAACACAATAACTATATGTGAGAAACAAAGGATTGATGACATACTTGTTCATTAACACTCCCTTTTCTTTTCTTTTTTTATAACAAAAGTAACATTTGTTTCTGTGTTTTGAAGCCAAAAAAAATAAAATTGAAAAGCTCTAACAACATGACTAATGGCATTGGTGATCCTCTAGACCAATCTGGATTTAATAGTGCAAAAAAAATGAAATATGAATTATTACACAATAAATACAAAGCAAATAGAAACCCAAAAAAAATTCCATTTGAGAACTCCCTGGTAAGTCAGAATTTGATAAAAGTAGAAATTTATGTACCACACTGTTAAACTTGATTGGCAAATTGACGGAACATAATGCAGGAAAGCTCTTCTTATTGACAAAGAGAACCAAATGTCCATTAAAAATGTCCATGTCTTGAAAGCTCATATCTTCACTTGGAAGGATGATATTCTGTAAGATAACATTACTATGTGAAATAATAGTGATAATAGGAAGAAAAAAAAGAGGAGTAATTCATTATTTGATAATTAAATGAGCCTGACCTGCCAATCAGAAGATTGTATATCTTCAACTTGGCATTGAGCCAAATAATAATTTCCATCTGACCGGTCGTCACTTTCACTTAAAGGAGCATTTGTAAGAATATAGAACACACCATAGTGATGTTCCAAAAAATATTGCACTCCAGAAACACGCTCGTGTACTCTTTGTAAACCATCCAGCGGGTTGGTTGCATCTATCACATAAACCTGTAAAATACAGAATAGGAAGTAAGCCTCAACATGTCAGATACAGAGATGAAGATATCATTGGAAAGAAATGCAAAATGAACTAAGTAAATTCCTTCCTCGGATGAAGTTCTTGAATTTGAGTTCACAGTGATAAACTTGCCATCTTTTGTGCTTGTTATATCCACACAAAAACTTGAATTACTTTCTGTAAATACTGGGACATCATCTATCTCATCTGATCCTAGTTTTGTGAAGAGAACCCTGGAAAAAAAGAAATTGTGAGAAAAAAAATCCATTCCATGAGAAAAAAAGGTTCCAGGAAATATTAAAATAATTTGCCTGTAAGGTCGTTGATTCTCATCCGATACTGTGTAGAACAAAGTAGTGCTATCTTGAGCCCATGCCAAACTAACAACCCCATCAACTTGTGATCGTGAAACAATATATCCATTGCTGAGGTCCTTAACTTGAAGTAAGAATTGTTCATTGCCAGTAATGTCAAGTGTGTATGCAAGAAACTTGTGATCTGGTGAAACCCGACATGTGCCCACATGCACATAACCTGCTATAGTAGACATATCGACATTAATCACTGATATGATGAAATGTAGAAGCTCTGTTATTAATCAATGCACAAATATTACTCTAACCCTAAGTAAATGTTTTGATTTACCAACAAACTCAAAGATTTAGTCAGTTTGTACAGTAAATCCGTGCATGCACGCACATATAGACAGGGTTAACAGTCTGATGTAAGCGTCATGTGGCCTGCACATTTGGGACGCATCCACATAAGCACACAATCAACAATGCCAAATTCTGTTTCACTTATTGACCTGTTTTATTAGGATTTTTACAATTTAAAAGATACATTTCCCTTGGCCTTCTAAACAAAGAAAAAAACAGGGAAGAAGAATGAACAAATGGAAGAGTTAACGATACATTTCCCTCTCTATAAAGCCATGATGGGATTAAGCTACACTGTCAAAATTTCCCCAGGAAAGGGGGGGAAGAAAAGGAAGAGAGAAATATCCAACTCAAATGAAAGGGGGAAAAAAAGAAGCTTGCCGTATTGTTCAGCAATTTGGTTCCAGTCAAGCAAAACTTGCTCCATCCCAAAATGTCCCTTGGCATAATTGAGAAGTGTCTTTAACAAACCACTTTCCTCAGTTTCCAACCTTCTACATAGAACTGGGTATTCCTTCCCCTCAGGAATGTACTGGTAGTACAACCTGCTCAAATGGAAAATTAAAATTACAGTAATTCACTAATTCCAGGAAAGGTTCCCTCCAAATGAAATAAAAACACAAATGTGATGAAATTAACAGCATATGAACCATACCACCTGGACAAATTAATTTCTATCCCATAAGAAACCAAATTCACATATTTATAATGCAAGGTTATAAAGTTAGTAATAACAGTTAAAAGGATAGGTACAAAAGGGAAAAACCAGTGACCCCAGCGCTCAGGAGGAGTTGAAATCTGAGTAGGCAGTCGACTTTTCATTTCCTCAAGCAAAGTCCTCTGCAGGTTTTGAGTGTCAGCCATGAAAGCTTGAGCGTAAGAGTTTTCTTGGTTGAGATAATCAACAAAGTCAGGGTCTTTAGCGTTTCTCATCCAATGATAAGGATCTTGCCACGTTCTGGCATGAGCACAGATATTGAAAGGTCGTTTCTTTGGCACAGGAGGGGATTGAGAAGGCAATGGGAAAGTGGGGGTGGTGCAGTGAGAAGAGAGAGGGGAAGAGGGTATGATGGGAATTAAGTGCGAAGTGAGGGGGAGAAAGGAGGTTTTGAGTGAGGGTTTTGAGACTAGAAGAGAAAGAAGCGCCATGGAGTCTGGAGATCCTGCTGTGGACAAACTTCGGGCATCCCTTTGTGAAATCAATGAAAAGCTTTTAATGATATTTGGGGGGGGTGGGGGGCTAAGAGAATGAAGCCCAGTATACAAGACTGGAGGCTTTGGCCCATAAAACAAATGGGCTCCCTGCGTACCAAATGAATAAAAAAAAATTATTGAAAACATGGGATTTGCAGCCTTTATTTAATGCAGAAAATAATTATTTTTTTTTTCCATGCGCTGTCACGACCCTTTTTCAAATTTTATTTTTATTCAATTACACTGTGTGTTTATAACAAATGAAATGGCTAATTTTAATGAGTTTTTGTGGGTGCCCTGGTGCTGGAACTTCATTGTTATTTTTCTTAATTCTTGTTTAATACTATTTACTGGATTGAACAAGGGTTTAGTCTCTATATGTATACTCATTTGAGAGATAAAGAAGTCGGGGTTTTAAATAACTATTTAAGAAATAAATTGATACGATAATGTTTTGGGAATGGTTACCGCAAAGCCTAATAAATTTTTCAATTATCAAATAACCAAAATAATCAAATTTTCCCATTTTTTATCTGCTACATCAAATTAAAACTACAAAACATACGGGTCCACACAAATTGTCTTTTTTTTTTTTTTTTTTTTGAGTGTGTGTGTGTGTCTGGATATAACAGAAGAGAGAGAGAGTAGCTAGGTCATTTTGGTTTACTTCATCAACAAAAAGTTTAGTCAGGCTGAGCCAATAGCAATTCCTTGATATTTTATCCATAATTTATTTATGATTTAATTCATACCCGCTCAATTGCGATCACTGCACACCTATAATGGGTCCTTTCCCGTTCTCCCTGCGTTTTGCTCTCCACAATCTCTTGAATTGCCGTCACTCTAGTCTACAGCAAGTAGTTGACGCCTTCTGGTGTCAGCCATGAGACGAGACTGAAGAGGATTCCATGGAGCAAGGATATTCTATTCCCTTGAATCACTAATGCGCCGCATTTAGCTCGAGCGCCTTTTCAAAGAAATAATGGAATTTGCACAGCATAACACCCCGAATACTTCAATATGTTTCCAAATTGAACTGAAAATTCTTGAATCAACTGTTCCAAGAAATAGAGTATACAAGGCAAGTCAACTTCCCCCAATCTTTTAGACAAACAGGCATCGTAACTTACCATTGAAACAAATGAAAGAACACATGTGATCTATAGCAAAGCACAAATTTCCCAGCTTCTATGCACCTCCTTAGAACCATGATTTTGAATATTGAGATACACCAATAAGTGTTGCTTATGTATTCCTTTTACCGGTCCTTTTCCATTCTTTACAGGAGCTTCCCCCCCTCTCCATAATCTCTTCAATTATCATCATGCTAATCTGTAGTACCTGTCGCCTTCTTCAAATGCTTCTCATCTTCAACATCCTGCAATGTCCATCAAATTTCACTCATTTACCAAACCGTACAATTTTGTACAAGTGCCTAGCATGCCCATTCTTTCTGACCTAATCAAGTAATTTGCAGAGCAGGCATGCTAACTGGAATAAAAGGTGCTAGCTTAAAGAGTGCCATGACAGGAAGAGATTAAAAAAAAAAAGAACTCATAAGATGAACTTACAGAATTGTCAATCTTGTCAAAATCATCATCAAAGCTCGCATCACCATCATCTGAAAGACAGTAAATAATTGAAAAACTGAAGGCAATGACAAAAGAGGAAGCGTTGGAGAAGATTAAAAAACTGAATGTCATTCTATTCATGGATCGTTTTTCTATGAAGTATGTTAAGCAAACATTCCTTTCCACATTCCACTAGCACCCATGCAATTCACGAATCATGTCAAACAGGATGGCAGCCAAAGCATTCACCAAGAAAGGATCAGCAGCACCTCAAAGTGTACGGGACATACCAGCAATGACAAAGGGTTTATCAGCATGATTATGAAGTCATGTTTCTTAAAGAGTATAATAAGCCACTAATATTAAAATTTAAATTCAAAGAGGTCCCAATGGATGTCTCTTTGACCTAAGAGGGTGTTTTAGGATTAAGATTCCAATATATGGCCCATTTCGCATAAGAGAACATTGATATCAAGGGAAAACTCTCACAACCCATTGTACATTCACCATTGGTCCAAAGAATTTAAACAACTTAATAGAAAATCAGAGACCCTGAGAGGATAGCAGCTAGGGGAGCAGTATGAATTCCAAAATCTAGACTCAGCTTGATTTCTTCATAAAAACACTATGTCTACTGAAAAAGTATTCTATATGTTGACTATCCTTCCATGCACGTTGTAAGCATCACAAACAAGGTAGTTAACATAAAGAGCAGAGTGAATATGTTTGAAGTCACAATTGGAGTTAACGGTGTTGCAACCAACTTGTTCATAAACCTAAATGTTGAAAGAATGTACCTGGACCCCCATCGCTGTCTTCGTGATCTCCCAAAAGAAACGAGTCCAAGTCCTGCTCAACTGAGGATGTCTCAGTTTTCAGGTTCTTAGGCGTTGATTCTGATTTAGAAGAATTCTCCCCAACCACATAACTTTCCTTTGCCTTTTCATGTTGTATCTGCTCTTCTGCTTTGCGCTTAACCTCCTCTGTATACTGCTTCTCATACCTGAGTTTTAACCACGGAAAGCAAACACGGCAAAATAAGACCTATATTGTATTATTTTGTGAATCCCATGACCACCTCTGATAGACATGCTAATTTGAACCTAAAAATTTTAGAAAATCAAATGCAAATAACCACTCCAGTCTTGCTGTTCCACTGATTCATGGATGAAATAAGAAAGTGGTTTCAATTTCCATATAAAGCATCAAAACTGCTGTAACTTCACAGTTCACATTAAAAGCTATCTAGATGCGGCAATTATCTTCCCTGCATAGCACATGCACATATGATTAAGCGGCATAAATTTTTATCTCCTGATCTTCCTAGCTCAAAGAAATGTAGCTTAATAAATCTTACCGAGATGATCAGTGTGGATTTTTTTTTTTCAATTCACGTCTGACCATTAAGCATTCGTGATGGGAAACCCAAAAGCATAAACATCCTTTTTCTATCACTAATTAAACCAACAGGGAACTCCATAAAGAAGAATAAATACATACGGCCCAACATGAGTGCTGACAAGAATGAAATAAATCCTCCAGAATCTCCCTTCTTTCATCACACGCGGACACAACTCATATCGCAACTTCGAAATTTGCTGTAAATACAGTTAAAACACACGGAATTATAATCTGATTTCAAACACAGAAAAAGAAAATCCAACATCTTCAAATTAAAATATGCAAAATTACCTTAACGGTGGTGAGAACAAGAGTAGCATGTCTCTCCTGCCATTCACTAAGATCCTTCCGTACATTTGACTCCGTTGTCTCCACGTCAGACGGCTCTCCTTCATCTACACCATCAAAATGAACAAAATTGTAATCCGATGAGTACAATTAACAAAAAAATCATATCACATTTTAAGAGATGTGAATTTACCTTCAACTGGAAAGTTCTGGAAAGTAACAGAAGTCAATCCTTTGACAAAATCTCTCAGATCATCAGTAACACCAAACTTCAGGAGCTCCGACTCGGAAACAACAGAGCCGGAAGAGGAGGAGGAGGAAGAGAAGGCATTGGTATTAACGATGGAGAGAGAGGACAGCTGAGGAGGGATGATATCGGAAATGGACTTGATTTGGATCTGATCGGCTTGTTTAAGAGCGGCGACTTTGAACTCATCGGCTTTTTTGGAGGCTTCCAAGGCAAGTTCTTTGGATTTCTTGGCGGTTTCAGCGACTAAATCGGCGATCTTGTTGGAAGAAGTTGTTAGGGTTTGGGATTTCTTCGCTGCTTCTTCTGCGAATACCTTCGCTCTGTTCCATAAATCTTCCATTTTTCTGTGTTTTTGTTTTGTTATAGACTTTCTTTTATTTTTCTGTTTTTACGTTTTATGATAAAAAAGGCCTGTGGTGTCGATGGTTTGTTAACCACTCTAAGATTTAAAAAAAAAAAAAAAAACGCAACGACGTTTTACTGTCGGTGCTCTATTTTCCGGATTCAGATTTCCTTTCCAAAAACAGTTTTTTTTAATTATTATTATTTATTGAAGTAAACTCCCCCTTAATATCCTAGATATTACTTTTATTTTCCGTGTTTTAAAAAAAAAACATTTTTTTTTCTTGGAAGTGAGTATATAGATATGGTGGATAGAGACTTTCTTATATTAATATCAATAATGAAATTTCAGATATTTTTATAAAAGAATAATTATAAAAAAATCTTTTAAAATTTGATCATGTTTGTATTTTTTATATACTTTATACGGAGTTGCCACTTAATTTTCTCTAAATTTTTTTATTATTATTTACCAGATTATTATTATTTTTTATTCAATGATTAAAGAATTCTATAATATTAATATTACAACTTTACTCACCAAATTGATATCACAATTTTATCAAAAATAATTAAAAAAAAACAAAAATCTGATAATTTATCAAAAACTTGCATGCAGGACGACACCACACTAAAACTTCAAATACTAACAATACAATTTTATCATCAAATTAAAAATTAAAACTTAACAATTAACATTTATTTCATCACTTGCTTGTAAAACAATACCGCACAAAACTCTTCTTTCTCGTTGCTCTGCAAAATAAAATAAAAGACACCACAAGTTGCCATGGACTAGCTGGTTGAATACTTCACTTGGGCGAACAGAACGAGTGAATTTGATTCCATTCCTTCCTCCTCTGCATTTGTTTTGTGTTTTCCTCGAAGTGGAATCCCTGTATGATCTAATTAATTCACTACATGGCATCTCCCCATCTTGTCTCTGTCAACAGCAGCGTGCCATCTTCTTCGTAACCTTCCGTCGTGTCAGAATAAATTGGATTCACGATATAAATCCATGACAGATCAGAAAGTTGTGGAGGTCTTAGCGTAGCGACTCCAGTACTGTACGTGCCAGCAGCGTTATAACAGGCCGGTGTCTTGCTACTGATAATGTCTCTGAGATTCAAGCAAAGAACTGCTGGTATATGGACTCCTTGCATGGACTTTATTCTGTTTCTCTTTGCTATGGGGTCAAATTAGAGAGACCCGATCACCTTAGGCATTTCCCATGCATGGACTTTGTTGCTAGTGCTTGTCCCCGGCATCTTTCAACTATGATGTTGTTTCACAAGGGTAGCTGGCCCCTGTTGCTCGTCTTCTCCCTTGTGAAATATCTTCTTGAAAGAAGCATCAAACTAAGCTCCTTTTGTATTGTGCTTATTTATTTTTTAGGGATGAAAATGCAATCTTGTCATATATGACATTCTAAACATTATCTGGGCGTATTTGTTTTAAGGTT
>Ga0325401_1002057_pt1 | contig 17590 bp, 16 predicted proteins | sample PopdelMetagenome_FD_205666 | JGI IMG/M metagenome (GOLD analysis project Ga0325401, IMG submission 205666) | Populus deltoides microbial communities from Bellville, Georgia, United States - Xylem-PdKOR-R2 | ecosystem: Host-associated > Plants > Phyllosphere > Stem > Wood/Secondary xylem | place...
GATGCCGACGGCGTCCTCGAACGCCGGGAACTCGTTGAGCGTGCGCAGCGCCTCGATCTTCTGGCCCCCGCTGGGGTCGAGGTCGATGCTGACGTAGCCGAGGGTGTCCGCCGGCAGCGCCTGCGCCGGCTGGTCGCCGGTGGCCATGAAGCTGTAGGCGGCCCAGGCGCCGACGCCGACGGCCGCGAGACCGAGGACGCCCCCGCCCACGAAGAGCCCGCGCTTGAGGCCGCCGCGGCCCGGACGCTGCGGCGGGACCGCCGCGCCACCGCCGCTGGTGAGGTACTCCGGCGGCGGGCCGCTCGGAGGGCCACTCGGAGGGCCGCTGGGTGGACCGGTCGGGGGACCACTGGGAGGACCGGTCGGAGGGCCGGGCGGCGGCGGCGGGACAGAGCTGGACACGTGGCCTCCGAGGACGACGTCGTGGTCTGCCCGGTCGGGCAGGGCGTGGACGGGGGTCGGACGCGCGGAGCCTACCCAGCGGTTCCGTCGTCGAACCGACCTGCTGACAAGGGCTCCTTGAACTCCCGGTCGAGCTCGCGGTGACGTCGGCCGGTGGTCGTGAACCACGTGATGGCCACGGCCAGGACGGCGCCGAGCGGGAAAGCGAGGCGCGGGGGCCACTGCGGCACCCGGAGGTCGCCCGGGAGCCGGGTGCCGTCGGGGCTCGTGCGGGCCAGCACGTCGGGATCGGGAGGACCGAGGTGCACGCCCACCCGCAGCATCAGCCACCCGGCGAGCACGGACCCGACGACGACGGCGACCAGGGTCGCGATCTCGGAGCGGTCGGCCACCACGGCGGCGAGCAGCCCCAGCACCGCACCGGCCACGACCGCGATGGCGACGTACCACCCGGTGCCGGCGAACTGGTCGCGCAGCCCGGTCTCGTCGGTGAACCACTGCCCCTGCGAGACCACACCGGACGGGGAGTCCCAGAGCCGGCGCCAGAGCCAGCCGCAGCCGGCGCCGGCCGCGGCGAAGACGGCCACGACCACGAGCACCTGGAGCGCGACGACCCGACCGACCCCGCCGGCACCGCGGCGATCCCGCGCCGGTCGCTCCCCGGGCGCCGGGTGCGGGTCGAGACCCACGTCAACCACGGGCGTGCCTCACCCGGCCAGGCACCCCGGCCCCAGCAGCTGCTTGAGGTCGGCGAAGAGGGCCGGGCTCGGCGTCACCCGGAGCCGGTCGTCGAGGCGCATCACCTTGGTTGCCTCGCGCGTCAGCAGGCGCAGCCGGACCTCGGTGACCCCGGGGTGGGTGCCGAGGACCTCGCGCAGCTGCGAGACCACCGGGCCGGTGCACCGCGTCGACGGCAGGCTGATGACGACGGGTCCGCTCGGGCCGTCGCTGAGGTCGGGGACGCTGACCTCCTGGCCCATGATCTCGGGCTGGTCCTTGCTGCGGTTGAGCTTGCCCTTGACCGTGATGATGTTGTCCTCGGCCAGGAACGGCGCCGCGAGCTGGTAGGAGCTCGGGAAGAGCAGCACGTCGATCGCACCCTCGAGGTCCTCGAGGGTGACCATCGCCCACGAGTCGCCGCGCTTGGTGATCTTGCGCTGCACCGAGGTGATCAGGCCCGAGATCGTGACGGTGCTGCCGTCGGCGCGGTCCTCGTCGAGCAGCAGCTGGCCGACGGTGCAGTCCGAGCTCGACGCCAGGACGTGCTCGAGCCCGAGCAGCGGGTGGTCGGAGACGTAGAGACCGAGCATGTCGCGCTCGTGACCGAGCAGCGTGGTCTTGTCCCACTCCTCGATCTCCTCGGGCACCGCGACGGCGACACCGAAGCCGCTGCTGGTGTCGTCGATGCCACCGAAGAGCGAGTCCTGGCCGATCGCCTCGTTGCGCTTGATGTCGACGTACTGGTCGACCGCCTGCTCGTGGATCGCCACCAGTGCCCGCCGCTTGTGCTTCATGTCGTCGAACGCGCCCGCCTTGACCAGCGACTCGACGACCCGCTTGTTGCAGACCAGGGCGGGGACCTTCTCGAGGAAGTCGTTGAAGTCGACGTAGCGCCCGCGCTCCTCACGGGCGGCGACGACGCCGTCGACGACGTTGGCGCCGACGTTGCGGATCGCGGTCAGGCCGAAGCGCACGTCGTTGCCGACCGGGGTGAAGTTGGCCGCCGACTCGTTGACGTCGGGCGGGAGGACCTGGATCTTCATCCGCCGGCACTCGTTGAGGTAGATCGCGGACTTGTCCTTGTCGTCCTTGACCGAGGTGAGCAGCGCGGCCATGTACTCGGCCGGGTAGTTGGCCTTGAGGTAGGCGGTCCAGTAGGAGACCAGGCCGTAGGCCGCGGAGTGGGCCTTGTTGAAGGCGTAGTCGGAGAACGGCAGCAGGATCGCCCACAGCGTGTCGACGGCGGCGCGGGAGTAGCCGCGCTCCTCCATGCCGGCGCAGAAGCCGGCGAACTGCTTGTCCAGCTCCTCCTTCTTCTTCTTGCCCATCGCGCGACGCAGGATGTCCGCCTGGCCCAGGCTGTAGCCCGCGAGCTTCTGGGCGATGGCCATGACCTGCTCCTGGTAGACGATCAGGCCGTAGGTCTCGCCCAGGACGTCCTCGAGCGGCTCGGCCAGCTCGGGGTGGATCGCCTCGATCGGCTCGCGGCCGGTCTTGCGGCGGGCGTACTTGTTGTGGGAGTCCGCACCCATCGGACCCGGTCGGTAGAGCGCGCCGACGGCCGAGATGTCCTCGAAGCAGTCGGGGCGCATGCTGCGCAGGAGCGCGCGCATCGGGCCGCCGTCGAGCTGGAAGACGCCGAGGGTGTCACCGCGCTGCAGCAGGGCGTACGTCGCCTCGTCGGTCAGCTCGAGGTCCTCGAGCACGACGGTCTCGCCGCGGTTGGCCTTGATGTTCAGCAGGGCGTCGTCGAGGACCGTGAGGTTGCGCAGCCCCAGGAAGTCCATCTTGATGAGGCCGAGGTTCTCGCAGGTCGGGTAGTCGAACTGCGTGATCATCGCGCCGTCGGCGGGGCGGCGCAGGAGCGGGATGACGTCGTCGAGCGGCTCGCTCGACATGATGACGCCCGCGGCGTGCACCCCCCACTGGCGCTTGAGCCCCTCGATGCCCATCGCGGTGTCGACCACGCGCTTGACGTCGTTGTCGGCCTCGTAGAGCGAGCGGAACTCCCCGCCCTCGCCGTAGCGCTTGTGGCCCTCGTCGAAGATCTCGCGCAGCGGGACGTCCTTGCCCATCACCGCGGCCGGCATGGCCTTCGTGATGCGGTCGCCCATCGCGAACGGGTAGCCGAGGATGCGGCTGGAGTCCTTGACGGCCTGCTTGGCCTTGATCGTGCCGTAGGTGACGATCATCGAGACCCGGTCCTCGCCGTACTTCTCGGTGACGTAGCGGATCACCTCGCCGCGCCGACGCTCGTCGAAGTCGATGTCGAAGTCGGGCATGGAGACGCGGTCGGGGTTGAGGAAGCGCTCGAAGATGAGGCCGTGCTCGAGCGGGTCGAGGTCGGTGATCCGCATCGCGTAGGCCACCATCGAGCCCGCACCCGAGCCGCGGCCCGGGCCGACGCGGATGCCGTTGTCCTTGGCCCAGTTGATGAAGTCGGCGACGACGAGGAAGTAGCCCGGGAACCCCATCTGGGTGATGACGCCGACCTCGAAGTCCGCCTGGCGGCGCACCTTCTCCGAGACCCCGCCGGGGTAGCGGTACTGCAGCCCCTTCTCGACCTCCTTGACCAGCCAGGAGTCCTCGTTCTCGCCCGGGGGGCAGGGGAACTTCGGCATGTACTTGCCGACGGACTCGCTGAACTCGACCTCGCACCGCTCGGCGATGAGCAGGGTGTTGTCGCAGGCCTCGGGGAAGTCGCGCCACAGCTCGCGCATCTCGGCGGCCGACTTGAGGTAGTAGCCGTCGCCGCTGAACGCGAAGCGCTGGCCCGGGCCGTCACCGGCCGGGATGTCCATCGTGGAGCCGGAGTTGATGCAGAGCAGGTGCTCCTGGCTCGGGGCGTCCTCGCGCATGACGTAGTGCGAGTCGTTGGTGGCCAGCAGCGGGATCTGCAGGTCCTTGGCCAGGCGCAGCAGCCCCTCGCGCACCCGGGTCTCGATCGACAGGCCGTGGTCCATCAGCTCGAGGAAGTAGTTCTCCCGACCGAGGATGTCCTGGAACTCCCCGGCGACCTGGCGTGCCGCGTCGTAGTTGCCGTAGCGCAGGTGGACCTGCACCTCGCCCGAGGGGCAGCCGGTCGTGCCGATGATGCCCTTGCCGTGCTGCGAGAGCAGCTCGCGGTCCATGCGGGGCTGCTTGAAGAACCCCTCGCGCCAGGCCCCGGAGCTGAGTCGGAAGAGGTTGTGCATCCCCTCGGTCGACTCGCTCAGCAGCGTCATGTGGGTGTAGGCACCGCGGGCGCTGACGTCGTCGGAGCCGCCGTCGTAGAAGTTGACGCCCTTGCGCTCGTGGCGGCTGATGTCGGGCGTGAAGTAGGCCTCGATGCCGATGATCGGCTTGACCCCGGCCGACTTCGCCTTCTTGTAGAACTCGTAGGCGCCGAAGACGTTGCCGTGGTCGGTCATCGCCACCGCCGGCATCTCCAGCTCGGCCGCGCGCCTGGTCAGCTCGGTCAGTCGGGCGGCACCGTCGAGCATGGAGTACTCGGTGTGCACGTGCAGGTGCACGAACGAGTCGGTCGCAGCCATCGGTCGGCGGCTCTCCTCAAGATCGGGGGCGGTGTCTTCGGGCTCGGTCTGCGGGCTCAGTCTTCGGGCTCGGTCGTCGGGCTCGTCGGACCGTGGTGCTGCTGTCGACGGCGTACGCCGGTGATGCTCGGGGAAGGGCCTCAGCCTACGCGCGCGAGGACGATGCTGGCACCCCGCACCGACAGTGCCGAGGTCACTCGCCCGACCCGCCCGGCACGTGCGGTGCCGCGTCCGGTGCGGCGCCCGGCGTGGCGCCCGCGGCGTCCAGGGACTCGGTGACGACCGCGTGCACGATGCGCGCGAGCCGCTCCTCCCCCAGGGCCGGCGCCCGCGCCGCGAGCGCGCGGGCGATCTGGCGCTCGCGGTCGAGGTCGCGGTCGGTGGTGGTCTTGCACAGCTGCACCGCCCGGGTCAGGGCCGCGCGCCGGTTGAGCAGCTCGCCCAGCTCGTCGTCGACGTCGTCGATCAGCCCGCGCAGGCAGGTCAGCGGGTCGGTGCCCGGCCACACCATGCGCAGGTCGGGCGCCCGCTCCTCGTTGGCCGACCCATCGGTGCGCTCGAGCTCGAGAAGCCCGTGGCGCCGGTAGAACGCCCGCGCGGGGTGGTTGGACTCGAAGACCCACAGGCAGAAGCCGTCCGGGCGCGCGGCCTTGACGAGGTCGAGCAGGGCGGAGCCGACCCCGCTGCCCTGCGCCGACGGGTCGACGTAGAGGTCGTCGAGCCAGGCGTCGTCGACCCGGGCGTAGCCCAGCAGCACCGGCGCGCCGTCGGCGACGTCCTCGGCCACCCACACGTCGTGGCGGGCGAGGTCCCAGGAGGCGACCCAGGCGCGTGCCGCGTGCGGCGGGTGCACCGCGGCCGGCATCGCCGGCGCGGCGGCCGCGCGGGCCCGCAGGTGCACCTCGGCGACGGCCGGCAGGTCCTCGTGGGTGGCGGGGCGCAGGCGCAGCCCGTCGACCGGGTCGAGGGCCCCGTCAGTCCGCCGCACGGACCGCTTCCAGCGCGTGGGCGAGGTCCTCGGGGTAGGTCGAGGAGTACTCGACGTGCTCGCCGGTGTCGGGGTGCTCGAAGCCGAGGCGCACGGCGTGCAGCCACTGCCGCTCCAGGCCGAACCGGACCGCGAGCGTCGGGTCGGCACCGTAGGTGAGGTCGCCGACGCACGGGTGGCGCAGCGCGGCCATGTGCACCCGGATCTGGTGGGTGCGCCCGGTCTCGAGGTGGACCTCGAGCAGGCTGGCGAAGCGGTGGGCCTCGAGCGTGGCGTAGTGCGTGACGCTGGGGCGGCCGTCGGCCATCACGGCGAACTTGTAGTCGGCCTTCGGGTGGCGACCGATCGGCGCGTCGACCGTGCCCTCGAGCGGGTCCGGGTGGCCCTGGACCAGCGCGTGGTAGACCTTCTCGATCGTGCGCTCGCGGAAGGCGTCCTTGAGCACGGAGTAGGCGTGCTCGGACTTGCACACGACCATCACGCCCGAGGTGCCGACGTCGAGGCGCTGCACGATGCCCTGCCGCTCGGACGCCCCGCTCGTCGCGATCTGGAACCCCGCTCCGGCGAGGTGGCCGACGACCGTCGGGCCGGTCCAGCCGGGGCTCGGGTGGACGGCGACACCGACCGGCTTGTCGATCACGACGATGGAGTCGTCGTCGTGGATGATCTTGATCCCCTCGACGATCTCGGGGACGACCTCGGAGGCGTCGGCCTCGACGGGGATCTCCACCTCGAGGACCGCGCCGGCGAGCACCCGGTCGCTCTTCGCGGTGCCCGCGCCGTCGACCTGCACGAGGCCGCGGGAGATGAGGTCGGCCGCCCGAGTGCGGGACAGGCCGAAGAGCCGGGACATCACGGCGTCGACGCGCTCGCCCGCCAGCCCGTCGGGCACGGTCAGAGCGCGGTGGTCGGCCTGGGTCACGAGCGCCCCCTCTCCCTCGCGGGCTGGTCGCCGGTCCGGTCGTCGGTCCGGTCGTCGGTCCGGTCGTCGGTCTGGCTGTCGGTCCGGCTGTCGGTCCGGTCGGCCCGTTCCTCGTCGGCCTCGTCCTCGACCTGGCGGGTGCCGTCGAGGTGCACGCCGCGGAAGGCCTGCAGCACGATCGCCACGGCCGCGGCGTTGATGCAGATGTCGGCGACGTTGAAGATCGGCCAGTTCGGCAGCATCAGGAAGTCGACGACGTGACCGCGCAGCGGGCCGGGCTCGCGCAGGAGCCGGTCGGTGAGGTTGCCCGCGATGCCGGCCAGCAGCAGGCCGAAGCCGACCGACCACAGGCGGCTGCGGATCCGGCGCGCGAGCCAGACGACCACCACCACCGCGACGATCGCGACGCAGGACAGGATCTCGGTGTAGGCCGTGCCGGCGCTGAACGCCGCGCCGGGGTTGCGGATCAGCCGCAGCTGCAGCACCTGACCGATCAGCTCGCGGTCGGGCTCACCGGTGAGGTGGCGGACCGCGAGGACCTTGGTGACCTGGTCGGCGGCGTAGGCCAGCAGGAAGACGCCGGCGATCAGCAGGCGAGCGCGCCGCGCCGGGAGTGCCGGGTGCTGCGGGTCGGAGTCGTCGGGACTCAGCGACGTTCCTCGCGCTGCTTGCATGTCACGCACAGTGTGGCACGCGGGAAAGCCATCAGACGCATCTTGCCGACCGCCTCCCCGCACGACTCGCAGACGCCGTAGGTGCCGTCGTCGATGCGCTCCAGGGCGTGCTCGATCTGCTCGAGCCTGAGGCGCTCGCTGGTCAGCACGGCGAGCTCGTGGTCGCGCTCGAAGCTGCTCGCGCCGACGTCGGCCTGGTCGTGCCCGGCCCCGTCGCCGGAGTCGCGCATCAGCCCGCTCACCTCGGCGTCGAGCGCCTCGAGCTGCGCCAGGCTGTGGTCGCGCTGCGCGCGGAGCTCCTGCAGCACCTCGGCCAGTTCCTCCTCGGTCCATCCCCCCTCACCGTCCTTGACCACCAGGTCGGCGCCGGCCGCCTCGTCGGCGTGGGCCCGCTCCTCAGGAGCCTTCGGGGCGGAGGCCTTCTTCGCGGGAGCCCTCTTCGCGGGAGCTCTCTTCGCGGGAGCCTTATTCGCGGGCGCCTTCTCGGCGGCGGACGGCGCACGGCCGGTGACGGAGCGGTCGCTGCTGCGGGCCATGGCGGGCCTCCTGTGAGCGTGACGCGGGCCCGAGGCGGCCGGCGCGCTGGCGTGGTGCGGGACTGCTGGCTCGGAACGTAGCGGCCCCGTGCGCCCACCACAACGCGCCGCACCGCCGGACGGCCCCCACCTGCGCTGCGCACCGTGCCCGGAACGACGAACCGCGGCCGCCCCCCGGAGGGGGCGACCGCGGCTCGCGTGGAGCGGGGAGGTCCGGCTCAGACCTCGTCCTCGCCGAGGATCGAGCGCAGGCGCTTGGGCGCCGGCTGCTCCTCGTTGGCGGCCGTGGCCTCGCCGGGACCGTTCAGCGCCTCGAGCTGCTGGGTGAAGTAGCTCTTGAGGCGGGAGCGGTACTCGCGCTCGAAGGAGCGCAGCGTCTCGACCTCGCTGTTGAGCTTGTCGCGCTCGCGCTCGAGCTCGCCGAACATCTGCTGGCGGCGCTCGGCGGTCTCGGAGTCGAGCATCTGGGCGCGGGTGCGGGCGTCGGACTCGAGGCGGTCGGCCTTGGACTTCGACTCGGCCTCGAGGCGCTCGGCCTTGGTGCGGGCCTCGCCGATGATCTTGTCGGCGTCGTTCTTGGCACCGTCGACGAGCTCGTCGGCGTTGCGGGTCGCGATCTCGAGCAGCCGGGCGGCGGCGTTGGAGGCCTGCGGCACGGTCTCGACGCGGATCGTCTCGGCCGAGGCGGCCGCGGCGACCGGGGCCGCGGCGGGCTGCGGCGCGGGGGGCGGAGTGGGCTCCGGCTCCGGCTTGCGCTCGGGAGCGGCGGGGACCTGCGCGGTCGGGGGCGACTCCTGCTGGAAGGAGCCACCGCCGGTCTGCGCCGTGGAGAGCTTCGAGCGCAGGTCGTCGTTCTCCTTGGTCAGCCGGGCCAGCTCGGCCTCGACCTCGTCCAGGAACTGGTCGACCTCACCCATGTCGTAGCCCTCGCGGAGCCGGACCGGCGTGAAGCGCTTGTTACTCACGTCCTCGGGCGTCAGCGGCATGTGTCCACCTATTCATCTTCATTGACTCGGGGCGTCGGGCGCCGCCTGGGCGCGGCACCTGTGCGCCGCAGCGTGCGTCCGATCCGACTGCTCTTGGAGACTGTAGCGCCTGGCGTGGGACTGGTGTGACTCGTGCTGCCCTTCCCGCTCCGGCCGGGCCGCGGGTCAGAAGGACGCCGCGACCCTCAGCAGGATCGAGCGCAGCAGGATCGCACTGATCATCACGATGATGAAGGACAGGTCGATCGCCACCTGACCGATCCGCAGCGGCGGGATGAACCGTCGCAACGCCTTGATCGGTGGGTCGGTGACGGAGTAGACCGCCTCGAGGAGGACCAGCAGGATGCCGCTGGGGGCCCACGACCGAGCGAAGACCTGCACCCAGTCCACCACGAACCGGATCCACATCAGCAGGATGAAGATCCCGAGGACAGCGGCGAGGATCTGCAGGACGACCGACACGCGTGAATCATGACGGGTCGCCCAAGGCGACCCGGCACCGGCTCGCCGTGTGCCGGGCAGATCGTCAGCTCTGGTTGAAGAACCCGTCCTCGGCCATCCGCGCCTTGTCCTCGGCGGCGACGACCACGTCGGGCGGCGAGAGCAGGAAGACGCGGTTGGTGATCCGCTCGATGGTGCCGCGCGAGGCGAAGACCAGGCCGGCCGCGAAGTCGACGAGGCGCTTGGCGTCTGAGTCGTCCATCTCGGTGAGGTTCATGATCACCGGGGTGCCGTCGCGGAAGTTCTCACCGACGGTGCGGGCCTCGTTGTAGGTGCTCGGCTGCAGCGTCACGATGCGCGAAGGCTCCGCGGTCGCGACCGCGGCGGGCACGCCGACCGGACGACGCCGCTCCGCGAGCTCGGCCACGCTCGCCTCCCGGGACTCCCGGGGCTCACGGACCTCGTGGCGCACCTCGCGCTCGCGCCGCGGCTGCTTCACCGCCAGCGGCCCGGTCTCCTCGGCGTAGCGGCGCTCGCGGGTCGAGCGCGCGTCGTAGCCGTCGTAGGTCTCGGTGTAGTCGTCGGCGTACTCGTCGTCGTACCGACCGGTGTCCTCGAGCAGGCCGAGGTACTCACCCATCCTGCGCATCGCGCCGCTCATGTCTTGCCTTCCGGGTCCGGCGACCTCCGAAGAGAGGTCGCGCCATCCTGTGTGGAACGTTATCTGTTGGCGGGCCTCGAACCGAGGACCGCGGAGCCGACGCGCACGTGTGTCGCACCGGCGGCGATCGCCGCCTCGAGGTCGTTGCTCATCCCGGCCGAGAGCCAGGTGGCGTCGGGGTGCGCGACCAGCAGCTCGCGGCGCACGCCGGCCAGCCGGTCGAACGCCGCCGCCGGGTCCTCCCCCAGCGGCGCGACGGCCATCAGCCCACGCAGCCGCAGCCCCTCGGCCTCCTCGACCGCGCGGGCCAGGTCGTCGAGCTCGTCCGGGTCGGCCCCGGAGCGGCCGTCACGGTCCGGCGGGTCCAGGGAGACCTGCAGGAGCACGTCGACCCCGCTGCCGTCCTCGCGCTGCGCGGCGCCGCGGGCCAGGCCCGAGACGAGCTTGCGCCGGTCCACCGACTCCACCACGGCGGCGTACGCCGCCACGGCCGCGGCCTTGTTGCTCTGCAGCCCGCCGATGAAGTGCCAGGTCAGCCCCAGCTCGGCCAGCTCGGCGGCCTTGGCCTCCGCCTCCTGGTGACGGTTCTCGCCGACGTCGGTGACCCCGAGGTCGGCGAGGATCCGCACGTCGCTGGCGGGGAAGAACTTGGTGACGACGACGAGCCGGACGTCGTCCTCGGGCCGGCCCGCCTCGGCGCAGGCGCCGGCGATCCGCTCGCGCACGCGGGTCAGCCGCTCCTCGAGCTCGCTCTCACGGCTCATCGGCGCCACACCACCCCGGCGTGGCGCCCGGCGGCGGCAGCGTCGCGACGGAACGAGTGGTAGCGCTCGTCCTCGCGGGTGCAGCCACCGACGTCCACGACGCTCACCCCCTGTCCCTCGAGCTGGGCGCGCAGGCCGGCGGCCAGGTCCAGCGAGGGCGTCCCCCAGGTGGTCGTGGCCCAGGTGGCCGGCACCACCTCGGACACCTCGGCGCGCATCTCCTCGGGCACCTCGTAGCAGCCGCCGCAGACGCGCGGGCCGATCCAGCCCGTGATCTGCTCGGCACCGAGGTCGCGCATCGCCTCGACGGTGCGGGTGGCCACCCCGGCGGCCACCCCGGGCCGCCCGGCGTGGGCCGCGCCGATCACGCCGCGCTCGGCGTCGACCAGCACGACGGGCGCGCAGTCGGCAGCGAGGACCATGAGCCCGACGTCCGGACGGTCGGTGACCATCGCGTCCGCCTGCTGCGGCGCATCGGCCGCGTCGTGCACCCGCACCACGTCGGCGCCGTGCACCTGGTGGAGCCGGACGAAGCGGACTCCGACCGCGTCCTCGAGGCGCTCCAGGTCGCCGGCGCGACCGGAGCTCAGGTCGAGCTCGGCGTCGGTGAAGCCGAGCTCGACCTGGCCGGCGCTCTCGCGGTGTGCGAACACCTACTTCAGGAAGTCCGGGACGTCGAGCTCGTCGTCGTCGTACACCGGAGAGGCGACCGGAGCGGCCGGAGCCGCCTTGGGCGCAGCCTGCTCCAGGCGCTCGGGACGCTCGAAGGGCCGGTTGACCGCGGTGGCACCGGCGGGGACCCGCTCGCGCTCCTGGGTCTCGTCGTCGGTGCGCGACTCGGGCCGCCGGGTGGCGATGGCCGCCCGGGTCTCGGCCTGGGTCTGCTGCTGCGGCCGGTCCTTGCGCAGCCCCTCGGAGGAGCGCTTGGGCTGGCCGCCGTCGAAGCCCGCGGCGATGACGGTGACCCGCACCTCGTCGCCGAGCGCGTCGTCGATGGTCGCACCGAAGATGATGTTGGCCTCGGGGTGCACGGCGTCGGCCACGAGCGCGGCGGCCTCGTTGATCTCGAACAGGCCGAGGTCGGAGCCGCCGGCGATCGAGAGCAGCACGCCGTGAGCGCCGTCGATGCTCGCCTCGAGCAGCGGGCTGGACACGGCCATCTCCGCGGCGGCGACCGAGCGGTCCTCGCCACGGGCCGAGCCGATGCCCATCAGCGCCGAGCCGGCGTTCGCCATCACGGACTTCACGTCGGCGAAGTCGAGGTTGATCAGACCCGGCGTGGTGATCAGGTCGGTGATGCCCGAGACGCCCTGCAGCAGCACCTGGTCGGCCTGCTTGAACGCGTCGAGCACCGAGACGTTGCGGTCGGAGATCGACAGCAGCCGGTCGTTCGGGATCACGATGAGGGTGTCGACCTCCTCGCGCAGCTGCGCGATGCCCTCCTCCGCGCTGTTGGCGCGGCGTCGGCCCTCGAAGGCGAACGGCCGGGTCACGACACCGATCGTCAGCGCACCGAGGCTGCGCGCGATCCGCGCGACGACCGGGGCGCCACCGGTGCCGGTGCCACCACCCTCGCCCGCGGTCACGAACACCATGTCGGCGCCCTTGATGACCTCTTCGATCTCGTCGGCGTGGTCCTCCGCGGCCTTCGCCCCCACCTCGGGGTTGGCGCCCGCGCCGAGCCCCCGGGTGAGCTCGCGCCCGATGTCGAGCTTCACGTCGGCGTCGCTCATCAGCAGCGCCTGGGCGTCGGTGTTGATCGCGATGAACTCGACACCCTTGAGTCCGACCTCGATCATCCGGTTGACGGCGTTGACGCCGCCCCCGCCGATGCCGACGACCTTGATGATCGCCAAGTAGTTCTGTGCTGCAGCCATCTCCGCTTCCCCTCGGGCTGGTGCCTCAACCATCACCCTCAGGCTGAGGGTTATAGTTATGTCAACCTCGTCGTGGTCACGACAGTAGGAGTCGCGCGGCCTCGAACGGCGGCGACACGCGGGCGTGTCCGCACCGGATCCTGCGAGCTCGGGTGCACTGCCCGTACGGAACTCCTGCTTCCCGCACGGAGTTCCAGCCGGGAAGCAGCAGTTTCACCGGGTACCCGGTGGAACTGCCACCCGGACCCGGCGTACCCGCCACCGCACCAGAGCGCCGGACCGCCCGTACGGAACTCCCGCTTCCCGCACGGAGTTCCGGCCGGGAAGCAGCAGTTCCACCAGGTACCCGGTGAAACTGCCGCCGGGCCGCTGCCTACTTCGTGGTCGGCTTCGACGGCACGCTGACGTCGTACGTCGTGGCGTCGACCGTGGCGAGCAGGGTGGCGAGGACCGAGGCCTTGGTCTGCGACTCGGCGGAGCTGCCCCAGACGACGGTGCGGCCGTCCTTGAGCACCAGGCTGATCTCGTCGACGGTCTGGACGTCGACGTGGTCGACGCGCAGGGCGAGGTCCTCGGGCAGGGCGGTGACGACCTCGGCGGCCTCGCGCAGGGCGTCGGCGGTCGTGCCGATCTCGGTCTGGATGCGGGGCAGGCCCGGTGGCGGGGAGCGGAAGTCGCGGAACACCACGCCGTCGCGGTCCATGCCGCGCAGGCTCCCGCCGATCTCGACGACCGCGACCGCGACCCGCTCCTCGAGGTCGATCAGGATGCCGTGGGGCCACTGGCGGGTGACGTCGACCGAGCGCACGACGGCGAGGCTGGCGATGCGGGCCTCGACGGCGGCGAGGTCGACGCGGGCGAGGGGCTCGCCCTGCTCGATCCCCGAGCGGGACCGGATCGCGTCGGCCTTCACGGTCTGGGCGCCGCTGACCTCGACCGTGCGCACGGCGAGCCAGGAGGAGAACCACACGGCGTAGACGCCGGTGCCGACGAGGGCGAGCACCAGGACCACCGCCAGCACGACCCGCCATGCGAGCCAGCGCCGGCGCCACTGCCGCCGGGCGAAGCGCTTCCGGCTGCGCTGCGTCGCCCGGTCGGGCGACCGCTCGGCGCCGTCCCGCCCCTTACGGCGCCGCAGGCTCACCACGCGCTCACGCCCCGCGCGTCTCGAGCAGCTCGAGGACCTGCGGGGCGACCCGGGTGACGTCGCCGGCACCGAGGGTCAGGACGAGGTCGCCGGGTCGGGCGAGCGAGGCGAGCGTGGCGGCGACGTCGTCGAGGTCGGGCACGAACCGCACGTGCTCGGCGGGCAGCGGCACCGCGGCGGCCACGAGCGCGCCGGTGACCTCCGGGTCGGGGTCGTCGCGGGAGAGGTAGACGTCGCAGACCACGACCTCGTCGGCGGCACCAAGGGCCTCCCCCATGGCCGCGCCCATCAGCCGCGTGCGCGAGACCAGGTGCGGCTGGTAGGCGACGACGACGCGTCCCTCACCCGCCAGCGCCCGGGCCGACTGCAGGTCGCCGGCGATCTCGGTCGGGTGGTGGGCGTAGCTGTCGTAGACGCGCACCCCGGCGGCGGTGCCCTTGGGCTCCATCCGCCGCTTCGTCCCGGTGTACGACGCCACGCCGGTCACGAGCGCGGCCTCGTCGAGGCCGAGCGTGACGCCGGCCGCGAGCGCGGCGAGCGCGTCGGCGAGGTAGTGCTCGCCGGGCGACCACAGCTCGACGCCCGCCAGCGCCCCGGGCTCGTCGGCCGAGACGCGGACGACGCGCCGTCCGGCGGCCTCCTGGCGGTCCGCGAGGCGCGCGGCACCCGGGTCGTCGACGCAGCAGACGAGGAAGCCGTCGGGGTGCACGGTGTCGGCGAAGCGGTCGAAGGCCTCGACGTAGGCCTCCTCGCTCAGCCAGTGGTCGAGGTGGTCGGCCTCGACGTTGGTGACGACCGCGGCGTGGGGCGCGTAGTGCAGGAAGGCACCGTCGGACTCGTCGGCCTCGGCCACGAACAGCTCGCCGCTGCCCTCGGCCGCGTTGACGCCGGTCGCCGACAGGTCGCCGCCGATCGCGTAGGTCGGGTCGGCGCCGGCGTGCTGCAGGGCCACGGTCAGCAGCGAGGTGGTCGTGGTCTTGCCGTGGGTGCCGGCGACGGCCACGACGCGGCGGCCGGCCATCAGCGAGGCCAGCGCCGCCGAGCGGGGCAGGACGCGCAGCCCGCGAGCGACCGCCTCGACGTACTCCGGGTTGTCCTCGCGCACCGCCGTCGAGACCACCACGGTGTCAGCGTCGCCGAGCTGGTCGGCCGCGTGGCCGACGTGCACGCGCGCCCCGAGCCCGCGCAGCGCCTCGAGGGTGGGCGAGTCGACGCCGTCGGAGCCGCTCACCTCGACCCCGCGGGCCAGCAGGATCCGCGCGATGCCGGACAGCCCCGCTCCCCCGATGCCGACCAGGTGCACCCGCCCGAGCCGGTCCGCGGGCGGTACGTCGGCGGGCACGGGCAGCTTCACGAGCGCGCTCCCGCGCCCCGGGCGACCTCGGCGACGATCCGCGCGAGCACGTCGTCGGCGTCGCGCGGGATCAGCCCGGTGGCGGCCGCGCTCATCGCGGCGAGCCGCTCGGGGTCGTGCAGCAGGTCGGGCACCGTCGAGACGACCCACTCGGCGGTGAACGCCGCGTCGGCGACCAGCAGCGCTCCCCCGGCGTCGACGACGGGCCGGGCGTTGTGCTCCTGCTCGCCGTTGCCGATCGGCAGCGGCACGAAGACGGCGGGCACGCCGACGGCGGCGGCCTCGGTGACCGACGACGCTCCGCCGCGGCACACCATCAGGTCGGCGGCGGCGAGGGCGAGGTCCATCCGCTCGACGAAGCCGACCGGCACGTAGCCGCTCACCCCCGGCTGCGGGGTGACGGCGTTCTTCGGACCGACCACGTGCAGCACCTGCACACCGGCCGCGTCGAGGCGCGGCGCGGCCTCGGCGACCGCGCGGTTCAGGCTCCGGGCGCCCTGCGAGCCGCCGGTGACGACCAGCGTCGGACGCTCGGCGTCGAGACCGAAGAACGCGCGGGCCTCGGCGCGCCGGGCGTGGCGGTCGAGGCCGGAGACCATCGTGCGGATCGGCAGGCCGACGTACTCCGCGCGCGGCAGCGGGGTGTCGGGGAACGACACCGCCACCCGGCGGGCCAGCCGCGCCCCGAGCCGGTTGCCGAGACCCGGCACGGCGTTCTGCTCGTGCACCACGACGGGCACGCGCCGGCGGCGGGCGGCGAGGTACGCCGGCACGGAGACGTAGCCGCCGTAGCCGACGACCACGTCGGGGCGCACCCGGTCGACCACCTCGGCGGCGGCCTTCACGGCGCCGCGCAGCCGGGCCGGCACCTTGAGCAGGTCGGCCGAGGGCCTGCGCGGCAGCGGCACGGGCGGCACCAGCTCGAGGGGGTAGCCCGCGGCCGGGACGACGGTGTTCTCCAGGCCGCGCGGCGTGCCGAGGCAGGTGATCTCGACGCCGGGGTCGAGGCGCCGCAGCGCGTCGGCGGTGGCGAGCAGGGGTGAGGTGTGGCCGGCGGTGCCGCCGCCGGCGAGCAGGATGCGCATCGCGTAGAGCGTAGGGACTGCTCAGCGACGGGCGGACAGCCCGGCCGACCGCACCCGCCTGCGCTGCGCCAGAGCGCGGGCGGCCTCGGGCTCGCGGCGGGCGAATCCCACCAGCAGCCCGAGCGCGACCAGGGTCGGCACGAGCGACGAGCCGCCGTAGGAGATGAGCGGCAGCGGGATGCCGATGACGGGCAGCAGCGAGAGCACCATGCCGACGTTGATCACCATCTGGCCGACCAGCCACACGACGATGCCGAACGACGCGTACCGCACGAAGGGGTCCTCGGTCGTGCGGGCGACCCGCAGGGCGGCGTAGGCGATGGTCAGGAACAGCAGCACCACGAGCAGGGTGCCGGCCAGCCCGAGCTCCTCGCCGAGGACCGCGAAGATGAAGTCGGTGTGGGCCTCGGGCAGCGCGCCCCACTTCTGCTGGCTGGCGCCGATGCCCTCGCCGAGGATGCCGCCGGAGGTGAGGGCGAACAGTCCGTGGCCCTGCTGGTAGCCGGCGTCGTTGAGGTCGGCGAAGGGGTTCACGAAGCTCGTCATGCGGCCCAGCCGCTCCTGGTCGCCGACGACGAGGAGCAGGAGCACCACGCCGGCGAAAGCGGCGATGATCGCGAAGAAGCGCATCGGCGCCCCCACCACCCACAGCATCCCGAAGAGCAGCGCGACGAGGACGAGGGCGGTCCCGAGGTCGCGGCCGAACAGCACCAGGCCGATGGCCAGCACCATCCCGGGCACCACCGGGACGATGATCTCGTTGGTGCGCCCCAGCCGCCGCTCCTTGCGGGCGAAGATGTGGGCCGCCCAGATCACCAGCGCCAGCTTGGCGATCTCGGAGGGCTGCAGCTGCAGCGGTCCGAGGACCAGCCAGTTCTGGTTGCCGTTGATCTCCTTGCCGTTGAACGCCGTGAGCAGCAGCAGGACGAGCGAGACCGAGAAGCCCGGGTAGGCCAGGCGCCGCACCGCCTTGTAGGGCAGCCGGCTCGCGACCCACGCCGTCGGCAGCGCGAGCAGCACCCAGGAGAGCTGGCGCCGGACGACGGCGTAGGAGTCGCCGTCGTTGAGCTCGTAGGAGTAGACGCTGCTGGCGCTCAGCACCATGAGCAGCCCGATGGTCAGCAGCAGCGCGGCCGCACCGAGCAGGAGGTAGTACGACGTCAGGGGCCGGTCGAGCGCCGCACGCACCGTGGCGAACCACGACCGGGGCTGCTGACGGACGTCGGAGGCCACCGCGTGGGCCAGGGCGGGGCGCAGCCGGGAGAGCCCGGGCGCACGCACCAGCCCGGAGAGCGGGCGGGGCAGCCGGGGCACCGGGAGCCTGCGGGGGGTGCGCTCGGGGTTCGCCGTCGTCACGCGCCGCTCCTGGTCCCTCGGTGGATCTGCTAGCCGTCCAGCTCCCGCACCGCCGCGGCGAACGCGTCACCCCGGGCTGCGTAGTTGGTGAAGACGTCCTGCGAGGCGCACCCCGGCGCGAGGAGCACCGTGTCACCGGACCGC
>Ga0325401_1002059_pt1 | contig 17587 bp, 7 predicted proteins | sample PopdelMetagenome_FD_205666 | JGI IMG/M metagenome (GOLD analysis project Ga0325401, IMG submission 205666) | Populus deltoides microbial communities from Bellville, Georgia, United States - Xylem-PdKOR-R2 | ecosystem: Host-associated > Plants > Phyllosphere > Stem > Wood/Secondary xylem | place...
TGGTTTATCTTGATGGAAAGCTAAGACATAGGCCTAAAACATTCATGAAGAGTCCAAGACTCAATTCTACCGTTTTAAAGTTCAAATTGTAGCATCAAAAGAGAAGTTAGAATCTGTCCTGCAGCCCAGACACTGTTTAGTGTTCAGTCTATATCTCGAGTTCTAAAAGTCCAAATGAGCTCATTTATTTTTAATGGAAAGCTGAGACAGATTCCTACAACTTTTATGAGGACCACTTTGCCAAATTCTGATTGTAACAAAGCCATTTTATCCAGACAACAAATCCATACCTAAACCACCAAGTCAATAGTTGGCCACTAGATCAATAGTTAATTATCAAATGCATGGTTCTTTTTAGTCTATAAAAGGAGGCATTTTCCATGCATTTAGGCATCTTTGTTTTAAGATTAAGATCTTGCTCTTGCTTTATTTCTTTGTAATGTTCAATTTTTATTTCATGTTATATTTTCATTAATCTCTTGTTTATACTTTTCATTTCCTTTACAATACTTAGTTAACTTATATCATAATTATGTTTTTATCTAATTTATTTATATTTCTCTTCTTCATAATGTTTAGCTAAGTTTAATATGTCAAGGTGAAAAAGTTTCACTAATGGTGTAATAATAAGTATAATATAAACTCAACATGAACTTCAATGCTTATATCTAAGAAAGTTTGTTGTTAACATGTCCCCTATCATGTTTATCTTACCTATTCTTAATATCTTATTTATTAAATAGTTAATCTAGATTTGTGTTGTACAACCCTTGGTACAACAAATACTTGATCCATTCTTAGTCAATTGTATATTTAACCGGCACCTGTGCTATGAAAGAAACTTGATTTGTTGTTAACATAAGTTAACATCATGAATACCTGATAACATTTATAAGTATTGATGTTACATAAATAAGATAATTAATATGATCATGTTAATAATTTATAATAAGCTATTAATGATAATCTAATTGGAGTCTTTTTTGTGTGTGATTTTCAATTGAGTAATAAAATGAATTTATATTATACTTATTTGAAATACCATTAGTAGATCCTCTAATCTTGACAATTATTTTATCATTGTTTAATCCTCACATCAATATCACATAAAATTCTCCCCAACTCTTTTATATATATAGTGACCTCCATGTGGATCGACCCCGGTCTTGCCGGGTTATTTATTACTTCGACACTCCTGCATTTGGGATAAGACATCAATTCTTTGCCGGGTTATTTATTTATATTTCTTTATTTATGTGATTAGTACTTAAAAGTGCATTCTTATTAAGGTTTTATATCATCATATTGCACTTAAAGTATCATTAAATTCCCTAACTTAAGCATGTTTTATAATAATAAGTCTAATAATATAGATAACTTTAATTTATGGTAAATGCTTATTTTAAATGGAGGCATATTTCACAATTCAAATGATTGATTGATGTGATTAACTATTGAAAGTGAATGGACAAAGAAAAGGCTAAACTTAGAGAAGAGATGCTGGTTCAATTCAAACACGAACATTATTCGGTTATTGGATCATAGTTGGAGCTGTAAACCTTGGATTTAGGTCTGGTTTATCTTGATGGAAAGCTAAGACATAGGCTTAAAACATTCATGAGTGTCTAAGACTCAATTCCACCATTTTAGAGTTCAAATCTTAGCATCAAAAGAGAAGTCAGAATCTATCTTGCAGCCTAGATATTGTTCAGTATTCAGTCCACATCTCGAGTTCTAAAAGTTCAACTAAGCTCATTCATTTTCTGGTGGAAAGTTGAGACAGATGACCACTTTGCCAAATTTTGACTGTAGCAATGCCATTTTGTTCAGACAACAAATCCATACCTAAACCACCAAGTAAATAGTTGGTCACTAAATTAATAGTTAATTATCAAATAAATAGTTCTTTTTAGCCTATTAAAGGAGGCATTTACCATATATTTAGACATCTTGATTTTCATATTAAGATCTTGCTCTTGCTTTCTTGATCTTAAAAATAAATTGATGCTTTTTTAGTATTTTCTAATGATTTTGATGTGCTGATATTAAAAATAAAAAAAATCTTAAAAAAAATTCATTTTGATGTATTTTGCAAGCAAAAAAACTATTGTAAAAACATCTTGCACCACAATTTCAAACACACACTTAAGGCCATTTGGAACTACGTTCTAAACGGCGTTACACAAAATTTTGAAAAAAAAAATTTCTTAATTTTTTTTGTGACTTTGGATCATTTTGATATGCTAATGTCAAAAATAATTTTTTTAAAATAAAAAAATATTATTTTGATTCATTTTCAAGTGAAAATCACTTTGAAAAGCAAACACTATTACATTTTCAAACACTACTTTAATCTAAGCGGATTCTGATTCAAGCGGTTGTAACACTATCAAATTCTAAACTCAAGCACGTAAAGTAAAATAGAGTCTAGAACCAAAGCTATGAATTTATTATCAGACTAAATTAATATAAAAAAGAAATGGCATATTCAATCTGGATTTGAGGTTCAAGTTTGGCAACTAATATTTTTATCAAGTGGCATATATGTGTTTAATTACCATCATTTTCACAATCATACAAGTTTTGATCATGATATAGGTTTGATGTAGATTTCTCCAATTAATTAATGTATGAGGGTGAAATTGTAATATTTCTTGTGGTCGTGTGATTCTACACATCCTGGCACTAAAATAAAATAAACAACTTTACTTTGCATCTTATAATTTGATAACATGATATTATTAGAAAAACCAGCAGCCTGCTGGAGGACTAGTTTACTTAGTTACTATTGGTTAATTTACTATACACAACAATATTCAATTTTCTATTTTATTTTTATTTTAAGTATTATTGAGGATGATAATTTCACTTGAATATGATAATCATTAACATGAACCGATCTAAACAAGTTGCTTTTTTTCATAGTTATTTATTTAATGAGCTATGAATAAGATATGAAATATATATTACTCTTTTATTTTATCTTGAATTATAAATAGTACTGAAAAAAAAACTATAGGAAAGACACAGAGTATACTATAATAAAAACCTCATCCTGAGGGTAATACAAGCATAGTTTATTTCTAAACCTATATTTTGAAGTAGAATTGATTATTTTCAGTTCAGTTTGGTTTTTATATAAAAAAAAACAACCAAACCGAATTTTTTTAAAATAAAACTGAAACTGGTTCAAACTGACCGGTTTCGATTCGGTTCGGTTTTTTAGAACAAAAACCAGTTCAAACCAGTTTGGCTTGATTTTTTCCGGTTTGGCTCAGTTTTTTGATTTGGCTCGGTTTTGGAATTTTTTCAGCTTGGCTCGGTTTTTTTCAGTTTTTTCAGTTTGGGTTCGGTTCGGTTTGGTTTTTTCAGTTTCAGGCTTATAAAACCAAAACCGAACCGAACTGGTTGGTTTTTTTAAAATTCTAATCGGTTTAATCGGTTTTTTTTTAAGTTTTAATTTTTTCGGTTATGTTTTTTCTTATTTTCTTGATTTAATCGATTTTTCGGTTTTTTTGCTTACCCCTTCTCTATGAAGCTGAAGCTTAATGAAAGCTATTTTCATTATAGAAAAAAAGGTAAAACTGGGGTTTAAGCTGTCTACACCACTGAAGGAGGGGCTTGGGATGATCAACAAAAATATAAGAAAAAAAAAAGGTTAAATAGATAATTCTTAGAATTGAGGGGATAAATCTAAATATCCAAAATTAAGAGCCAAAAATGTCGACTGGATATCAAAGCATTAAAGGCTGCCATTTACATAGACGCCTTCCTTTTTTTAATACTTCTCCCCAACTTCATCCGCATGCCATAATTAAATCATTAAGCAACCAATAGATGAAACAATTAATTAATGATGTAGAATTATAATATTCAAAATTCTTTCAATATAGAAGTGGTAAGAAAAGAAAATAATAAAAAAAAAACACTACTAGTTAATACCAACTTTTCTAAATTTTTATAACGTACCATATATATTCCCCCTCCCCTCTCATATATATATATATATATATATATATATATATATATATACACACACACATTTGTATTGATAAATGAATCTCAATTTAATACAAAGCAACCCCACTCTTCCACCCTCTCTCTAATTGTTGTTGTTGTTGGAGAAGAAGAAGAAGAAGAAGAAGAAGAAGAAGAGCCTTTTTTCCTGGTGAATATGGCAGCTGAGGTGAGTTCTCTGGTAAGGCTTTCTAGTGGATACAAGGATGACAGGAATGCCGGGAGTGAACCCGGTGGAGCAAAATCAACAGCTTTGATAACCAGGGACTTGCTTGGTGGTGCTACTTTAGAGACTGAATCTCTAGAATTGGACCTTGATTTGCAAGTGCCAAGCGGCTGGGAAAAACGGCTGGACTTGAAGGTAATTGGTGTTCTTATCTGGGTTCTGTTTGTTTCTTGAGAAAATAGCAAGGAAAAGAACATCAAAGGGTTTGAAGATCCTATGATGATCATCATAATCTTTTGAAGGTTCATGAGATATACTTTTTCGGGTTTGTTTAACTTCTTGAGAGTATCTGGTTATATATTCCTAGGAAAAACAGAGTTTTTTTAACGTACGAAAATATATTTTATATATGTGTTTCATGACATTTACTTATTATGATTCTTATTTCTTTTCCCTGTTTTCTTTGAAGGTAGAAATCTTAAGGGTTCTACAATTTCCTTCCATTTATGCAAATACATCTTCTTATTACATGGCTGCACTTAAATGTTTACTGATTTATATAATTTGAATTTCTCTGCTTTGTTTGATATCCTCTGTTTGATTTCCGAGAAACTGGAGGAATAGGAAATGAGAGTCCAATCAATTGATTTTCTTTTAGTGCCAGCTTTTGGCTTTCATGGGAACTATATATGCAGAATTTGATATGCAGACAGAGGCTTTCTTTAAGTTTTTCTGAGAAATTTAATTCCCTAACTTTTCCAGCAATCAAACAGTTTTATTTATTTCTAGGAGTAATCAAACATTAGATTACTCCCCTTTTCTTTTCTTTCTTTCTCTGTTTTTTTTTTTTTCTTTTTGGTAAAGGGTTTAAAGTTCTACGCATCCTTTCAACATGAATAATAATCAAATGCTATAGTGCCATTAAATGCTCTTCAATGCCTAGCAACTTGTAAGTTATTTCCTCCACCTTCTCTTCAATAAATTCCGATCATCTATTTAATTTCTGATATACTTCAACTTCAGAATTAAATCCATCATTAATGTCATGGCCAGTAAAAAAAATCAATTTTCTTTCTTATTAATCTTTTATTTTATTGGTTGCAGTCAGGAAAGGTTTACTTGCAAAGATGCAACCCCTCAAATTCACCCTCATCATCCTCAGATTACAGGCACCAAACCAATCAAACAGTGGCAAAGCTTCAAGATTTAAATTTCCCGCCTTCACCCTCCAAGACGACATTAAACCTTTTTGATGAAGGTAACTTGGAACTGAAGTTAGTCGCATCACCATCGTCAAGCAGTTACCGTAGTGTTTGCACTCTAGATAGTGTAAAATCGGCACTCGAAAGAGCTGGGAGAGAACTAGGAAGGAAGCGATCCGCATCGCTATGGAAATCATCAATGTCACCTCCGTATTCATCATCATCATCATCCTGTATAAGAGAAATTCAAGAGGGGGGAAATGATGAGAAGCTAGGAGCGCCATCCCCAGTTGCGGCAGGATGTCCCGGTTGCTTATCGTACGTGGTGATAATGAAAAACAATCCAAAATGTCCTAGATGCAATTCAGCTGTTCCCATGCCAATGGTGAAGAAGCCTAGGATCGATCTCAACATATCAATTTGAGATTATTGCTGTCAAAATTAGTGATAAAAGGCTTGAGATCGATTAACTGGATGTTAATTTATGACTTTTGTGAATGATAGATGGAATTTGAAGGGGGGCTGAAAAGAATAGGAATTAATGTTATGTAAAGAAGATTTTATGGTTTCATTAGGCATATCAAATGGTAGAAAAAATATTTCATCTTCAACCCTTCCATATGCCAACAGTGAAGGCGGCTTATTTTATTGTTTTTAGGAACTAAATGGCTCATGTGTAACCACGTGTTGTTTCTTTTATTCGTCTTTTAATATTTGTAGACATTTCAACTGTTTCATCTCCAACGGCCTTTCACACGAATTCCTTGAACATTAAAACTTATGCGTGTTTCATGTTTAAAGCAATTAATTAACTACCAAAATTATGCTGAAATATTCTATCAATATTTAAATATTGATTTCTAATTTTACCAATGAAATCATGAACGATTACTGTATGCTATAAAACTTATCATAAATGATTTCTCTTTCACGGTTCATTCTATCAGTATTATAATCACTGATAGATTTACGAATAAAAAAAACACGCTGAACAAAAAATATTTATCGGCATTATTTCGTTGACATTTCCATTGGTAAAGATGGCATATCACCGATAAAAAAAAATCATTTATAATTCCATCGGTGATTTATTTTCATGTTACCAATGAAATTAACTTATTGGTGATTAAATAGTGTTAGTGACATTTCCTATAATTATTTTCCAACTCTCTAGAATTTTTTGACATACCTTTTCCATTGATAAGTCCATCAGCAAGTTGTTAAAATATAAATTTTTTAAAAAATCTAATAAACAGAGTAGAAAAAAGTTAAAAGAAAATACAAAAATCAAATATTTATATAGATTTAAATTAAAAAAATTTAAATAAAAATAAAAATTAAATACATATTACAAATTTAAAAATTCATCAGTTTAAATACAGAAGAGAGGGGAGGAGGAGGAGGAGACGGATCTTTGCTAGGACTAGGGGTGATAAGGTGGACCACATATATCACCTATGTGTGATTTCAACTCCATGTATAATCTTTGGAGTTCGATAGTCTCAACATTAAGTCGTTCTGTCTGAGCAACATGATAGGTCGTCTGAGATACAACTTGTTGTTTAAAATCACGTGGAACTCTGGAGATTAAGTGCTTGGAGTTGATTGCGAGCATCTAACGGCTGAAACACTTTGGGTCGTCTGTAACTCCTCGACCGTAGTGTTTGAGATACCGTAAACTTGATTTTTATTAGGTTCACTAGACAATCCTATTTCCAACCACAAATCTAGATCAAGTTCTGGATGGGTCGAATGATTGCCTTTGTATCTCTCCTGTAACCAAGTGTTATATGTTTCCTAGAAAAAAAAGTCAGCTAATTCAAAAAAATAATAACATAAAAAAAATTGTTGAAATCTAACATACCATGAACTTCTGAGCTCGACTATCCATGAGTTGTTGCATCCCTTTCTGATGGTCATCATTTTGCATGTGAGTTTCTATAAAAAGAGAGAGGCTACTTGTGACTCATCTGCCTGTTCATGGTTGTCACCTAATGACTCATGGTCATCAGAAGTGCTGTTGAAGAAATAGCAACAATCTTGTCTATACGATGCACTACTAACTTAACTACCCATAATTGAACGACCTATAAATACGTATTAATAATATATAGTCACAAACCAGTTAATTTTATTTATGACAATTCCTTGTTGCTGTCAATTTATAAATTAAAAAAAGGAACCTCATAAAAATATGAGGAATCAACTAAGGTTTTATTTTTGCTAACAATTTGGTTAATTTGTAAAACTTTCAAAAATTATATAAACTAGCGATTTGACCAAAATTAACATGTGTTTTCTACAGACAAATTATTTGTATAATTAATTTCACAACAATATAAATCACCATTTTAACCAAAAATAAATTACAACCTATGCAATCAAACTTCCATCTTCTTTAACTACCCGGACATATAATTCTTACTATAATGCTTTATTAACTTCTCAAATAACAAATCAATATTTTGTATCTTATGTGCTTCCTCTATATTGAGAGAAAACATTTCCCACCCTCATTTCACTTCAAACTTAAACACGTCCGTGATAACTGCACACGAGTCTTTGTGATTCGTCAAACCTAAAATTGTTGGAATCTATGCAAAATAGCATTTGATATATATTGCGTTCTTAACTTCTGCACTTAAACTTCAAATATGTAGCTGGCATAAGCTATCCCATCACGTACACCTACTACCTTTCTATTCATTTTACCTAAGCTTTTCTTAGTGCCTTGCAGATGAAATTTTTCTCAAACCTGTAATTTCTATACCTATTTGCTTTTAAAGATTCTTCTAGTACTATGATTCAGAATCTCTTCACAGATTTATAATGCCTGGCTTATTGGCTTACAAATAAAGTTTTGCTCAAGCTTTTAAGCAACAATATTGCTCATTTTATTTCCATATTAATTTTTAGTATTCTTCCACTTTTTTCTATCTTTTTTTTTTCTCCCCATTCATTGCTATCAACAAGCACATACACTCCTCAATATATTTAATAAAAACACAATAAAAACATCAAAGATAAAAACACAATGACAATTGTTTTAAGAAAAGGAAGAAGAACTCCGGCCTCATACACATCCCCAATGACAAGTTGTAAGCAATGAGTATCACCGACCAACAAAAATAAAAAGCAATAAATGATCTGAATGGATTGAATCTATTTGTACATAACCCAAGATATAAGTTTCTTGGTTCCATTGAAAACTAATGATTCACTCTATTAAAAAATTTATAGACTTCACCATTAGAAGGGTAAACCATGACTCCATGCACCACATCATGTAAATGATGTCATATGATGTGCTCACCAGTCTTTGAAAACATAAATAACCTTTACATTCTAAGAGTGATTAGAAAGTATCGAAGTTTTCTATGTGCGACAACAACCCTTCCCCTGCCAGTTTTAGGTATATAACGAGCATACCCACAGGTTCTGTACTCGGTCAAATCTTTATTTTCAAGGTAGTACAACATGCAAAAGTCTGGACACATGTCAATTTTCTAGTATTCTAGGCCAAAGGGTTTCATCATAGACTTAGCAATATAAAAGCTTTTTTTCAGCCTATTACCTTAAGGTAAAATACTTCTCACTTATTCGATGATTCTATCGTAACCAACATCACTCAACTTATAATCTGACTTGAGGTGAACACTTGTGCAATAACCAATAATTTACTATGATTTGCACACACATCCCATAATAGTTCGTTAGAATATTTCAAAAGATTAAAAAACTTGGTTGCGTCTACATCTGATTCTTCATCTACGATTGAATATTCACCTGCATAACCCTGATTCATTCTCATCGCATCTATAACCATATTTCTATAAGGATTACTATTGTCATCTACAACTCCATGCACATTGTTAGAATAGAAGTTGACCCAACCATCTTATCTACCGTGGTCTCATAAGAAAACCGACACAAGTATTTCTCCATGAAATCTTTTTGTAGAAGATGCATTGTTACTACATCTGGATTGATAAACTTTTTTTATTTTTACATCTCTTACATGGACATCTAATACCACCCCCACTAATATTTCTCATATTAGATAATGTGTAACTAATAAAACCCTCGACCTCATTACAATAATCCATCATATACAATCCTTCAAGTGAAACTCAATACATCCAAGAACGATCATCTATTACTTATATCAAACCTATATAGAATATTGATGACAACATGTATTAATTAATTATGTGAACTAAATAAATTAATTCACATTGGTTTAACTCAAACTTATTAAATCTATTTTAACACTACTCTTAAATCAGTATCAAATATCTAAACAAATTCAAATTCCTTCATATTTACCAGAATTTCCAACTCAATAATAAAATTGACAAAATATGAAACATATCCATTAAATAAACCATTATTTATTTCATTATAAAACACCTAAGTCACAAAATCAAAATCAATTTCATCAAATTACAAAATATACAATTTTTTTATCTCAAACAAACCTTAACATGTACAAATCATACATTCATGAAATAAAATTCTATGGGAAAAAACTATAAAACAAGTAAATACATAGACAAACTAGATATACTATAAACAATAAAAATTAACATTTTAAAAATGAGTTCAAACAAAAAATGGGTAATTTTGCTTACTTGATGTGAGGAATCCAAAAAAAAAATGAAACTAGAAAGATGCTCACAAAGTGAATGTTAGGGTGGCCATATTTTATGGTGATGAGAGTTTGATTTGTTATTAAATGAAGGGGGTTGTCTGCTATTTTTTGCAGAGAAAAATAAAGGAAGGAGAAGAAATGGAGGAGGGGGAGATGGGGTCGCTCGCCAGGTCATTATTTAATATTAATGATAGATTTACAAACAAATATTACCAACAAGTTTATTTTTATCAGTAATACTGTCTATAAAAATAACACGTCATTGTATTTTTTCTTTTAATTCCTTATTCTTTTATTGCAATTTTCTTGGTATACATTGATGAAAGTTGTCGTAAGTATATACCAAGAGACATAAAAAAGAACTAGTTTATTTATAAATTCACTGCAATTTCTGATAGAATTTTGATCATTGATGTTTCATTTGTATTTGTTAGTTTTATGGTGATAATTTATTGGATTTATATCAGTTAAATAATGCACGCACCTATAAATTCATCGTTAAATTCAATGCAATTTACTGACAGAATTTTAACTCTTGATATTTTTGTTTTTGTTATGGAAATGATTTATCGGATTTATGTCAGATAAATAATGCACACACCTAGAATTGCATGTCCATAAATAGACGCTGAACATCACCAGTCACTCCCTTGCCATTAAGGAACTCTGACCCAGCAAGGGGCTAAGGGCGTAGAATTTCATATAATAATAATGTCTACTGTTTATGTTGTGTTTCTTGCAACTTGTTTCCTAGATAAAAAAATAATAAAAACAGCAGCTAATTAATTAAGAAATATATTTTACCTAAGCATATCAATCCAGGTACGGAAAAGGAATTTAATTTCTGTAGGCAAATGTTGCCTTCAGATTATGAAATTCACCGGTGATTATCGAGGATTGATAATTTGTCTTTGTAAAAAAAAATATTAAAAAAGAAATCAAGACTCTTAAATAGAGCAATCTGATCCAACTAAGAACAATTAAGAGGTGAAAATCACTAGGGTTTAGTTACAATTAAGAGAACAATTAAGAGGTGAAAATCACTAGGGTTTAGTTACAATTAAGAGCAATCTGATCATTAATCTAAGATCGTGACTTGTACCCACCACGCATACTTAATTTCGTGTGGTCCAGAATTTAGCCATCTGATTAATTATATGGTTAGGGCACGAACTCAAATTCCGGTACCGACTCTCGGTGGATAATAAAGAGGGATAAGGATGTGAAAAGGGAAAAATGACAGTATGCACCCACACACTTTGTCAAATGATGAGATTTATGGTACTGCCTGAGGCTAATTATGGCATTTATGAGACCAATTCATTAATACACCTAACTGGCAATAAATAAGGAATTAATTCTATCATCACGGCCTTAAAGCTTGCCCACCTACCCTCCCTCTCATGTGCTTATTTCTTCTTAATTCTCCAAATAGCAGTCTCTTCTTTCTGTGATCAGCGATGCTATATCCACTCACCTGCCACAGCAATGCATTGGATCTGCCTGTGCACACACACTTTAGCAGAATGCCCATTTATTGCTGACGAAAGATATACATGAACTTCTACATAAGCTCGGCGTCAGAAGGGGAAAACAAGAGTGATAAGAATCGAAAGGATTCGAAACTTATAGGCACATTGCAGATTAGAAATCCTTCGCGCAAGTTATTATAAATGTACACTAGACCTGGTAGAAATCAATGCAAGCCTCTTGGTATGAGGTAGTGATTTTGTTCGCTTTTGTGTAGAAAAGGTACGGATCATGATCATGCCTTGTCTAGTGATATTCTCTTGGTGGGGCAGAGTTTATTATTATTATTATTATTATTATTATTATTATGGTAATGGTTACTGGTTTTGAGATAGGCTACACGTTTCAGTGATGCTAGTCCGTACAAGAACAAAGAATTAGAACTATGGGGTTTTCAAATTAATTCTAAGTTAACTAAGACTCTTTTTTTCGTTGTTATGTAGTTAATCTTAGTTTTAGAATTAGATTCATTGATTTTAAAGATTTATATGAATTAATTTTTTGGGAATTTTTTAAAATTAAATTATTTTGATTTTATCATTCAACATTTGATTTATTGTAAATTTATCTTCATATTTTTTTTCATTTATTTTCTATTAAGGTATCTTGTTTATTATTGTTTTACAATTTCATTCTTCATAGGTGTTTTTTCAAATTAACTCTAAGTTAACTAAGACTCTTTTTCATTGTTGTATTTATTTGTCATTAAAAAAGTTGGTCAATAGAAAATACTTTCCAGTCAAAGAAAAATTTAGTTTGGTTTTCAGGAAAGTGTTTTCCTTTTATTTTGAGCGGAAAATACTTTCCGGAAATTGTAAAAAATTTAAAAATGTCATATTATTTGCTTACTATATCAAATTTGATCCTCAAACTTTTGATTGCTATATATATTTTGTTTTGAATATTTTTTTTCAATTTCCCTTAGTTAATTATGCTAGCTCAGATTCTTACCCAAATTCTTGAAAAGATGAGTATTTAATGGAAGTCATGATTCTCAGTTAAAAGTCTTACAATACAAGGAACATATGGTCATACTTGATGCAAAAAATTATAAATGGCACATACAACCGAAGGATTGGTTCTATTCGTTAAGTGAATATGGATAGGTTTTCTACTTGGTCTCAAAGTGTCTCAGATCTGCCCAGTAATGGCCCTCATAAGAATAGTATGGGAGCATTGCAAGGAATAATTAAGTCCTGTATGCCCACCATTACCAAGCAAGCACTCAGATCTGAGTTGGAAGTTTCACGAGTCTTGAACCCTGACTAATAATCATAGGGCAAATCATTAATTCTTCACCTATCCTAGAAGCTTGAGTATGATCTAAAAAATCTAAAGCATGTGATGCATGAAAGCATTAATCCATATTCAAAACAAAAATGCATGAGCAAAATGTGCAAAAATTAAAACATATAAGCAAAATTTAAAGAAAATACATGTGAAAAATAAATACACAAATCAAATAATTAAAAAAAACAAACAACAAAGCTTAGTTCACGGAAATTCCCTGGTAAAGTCATCAATATGTCGCACGTGTACGACGTCACAGCGATCATCCTCTTGGATCAGCATCCTTTCGTCGGTAATTTTTTGTCCATCGGTAATAAAAAAATAAATTTATCCGCTTCATTTCGTCTATATATCCCTTGATAATAATATTTTTTTATTACCAATTCCATCGGTAATTATTTAAAAACATTTAAAAAAATTCATTTTATAAAATTATAAAATAATTAAATTAACATAAATTAACACTGTATAATATATACTCAAAATGCTTGGAAAAAAAATAAGAAAATCAACTCAAACAAATTTGCAACAAATAAATAAAACGAAAAAATAAATTCAACTAAAAAAATTCATATGAAAAAATGAAGTTGCAATTGCAAAATATTTAAAAATCCTATAAATAAATCAACTAAAAATTGATCTCATATGAAAAAAATCTCACAACAACATTTATACAATTATTAAGAACAAAAATAATTAAAAATAAAATGAAAAAAATATAGTGAAAAAAATCATGAAAAAAGAAGAAAAAAGAAAAATCTTACCTTAATGTAGTTGCAAGTGAAGCTAAGGAGAGAGAAAAAATTTTGTTAAGCATATTAATTAAAAAAAAAAACTAAGAGGATAAAAGAAGAAATAAGAAGAAGACATACCCAAGCATGGAAGAAAAGAGAAGGAGATGAGGAGAGAAAAGAAGAGAAAGAAATAGATATTGATGTTTTTTACATATAGTGAAGAAGAATAATAATAATAAGAAATGAGTCTGTCTCTTGTGAAATAAGTGGATTCAGGCTTTTTATTGAGGTGTGTTACCGACAGATTTACCGACGGATAATTAAATATTAATATTTTTTAATTATTCCATCAGTAATTCCATCGGTAATATTTAATTTAAATTTTCAATTTTGTAGAATTTTTTCAGAAATCGCCAACAATTACCGACAATTTTTCAATCCGTCGGTGATTCCGTCTGTAATATTTAAATGAAAATTTTAAATTAATTGATTTTTTCAGAAAACCGCCAAATAACATCAACGACTTTTCAATCCGTCGGTGATTTTGTCCATAAAGAACAACAATTAATAGTGCAATTGAAAAGTGAACAGTTTTGGAGCTCTCTGGAAAATATCGACAGAAAATTCCGTCGGTAATTCCGTTGGTAAAAATGACACGTCATTATTTCTTTTGATTTATTTTAATTTTTTTCCCACGGTAATTCCCTCGGTATATACAGAGAGAATATTTCCGTCGATAAAATCCCTCGAAAATTTATCAACAAAATTATTCCCTCGGTATTTCTGTTTGTATTTATCAATTTTCTGATAGTGTTCATTTAACAAAAATTAGTACACATTGTTATTTATGAAATGCCACCAAGCTGACCATGATACCTGTCAGAACCTAATTTTAGACACCCCCCCAGTATTGTTTTATAAAAATACATATTTTTTACTCAAAGAAATCCAAAAATATTAGAAATTTAAAATTCAAAAATACTTTCAAGACATTAAAAGATAAGTTTTTAAGCTGCAACAGACCAAAATACCAAAAGAACAACTAGATTGGGATATTTTAACAAGATAAGTTGAAGAAAGACTTAAAAAAAAGAAAGAAAGTAGAGGTTAAAATCTAAAATTGAAAGAATTAATTAAGTTTAAGGACCTAATTAAATTTCAACAGGTTTAATTGACTTATTTAATAACTTAATTGAAGGAAAATTAAGTTTAAAAGTCAATCGGCAAAAAATTGGAAGAAGTAATTAAGTTTAAGGACTTAATTAAACTTCTAATGGGTTTTGTGAATTCAATCAAGGACTTAATTGAAGAAAAATAAAGTTTAAAGGCCTCATTCAGATTATTTTTGCAAAGACTAGAAGATTAGGGACACAATTAAAACTTTGAAAGGTTAAATTGGTGTAATCAAGGGTTCAATTGAGAGAACTTTGAAGATTAAAGGCTGATTGAAGGTTAAATTAAATAATATCAAGATCAAGGATCAAAGTGCAAGAGGCATGTGAATTCGGGGACTGAAACTAATCAAATTAGGGATCAATTTTAAATAAATTGAAAGTTTAATGGTTGATAGGGGTCAAGTTACACAATCTTGAAACTAAGGACTAAATTTTAAAAGGCACTCAAGTTAAAGGATTTAAATCAAGGTTTACAGGGGTGCAATTATGATAATTAAAGAGTTTTAAGGTCAATTAAGAATACATATGCTGAAATTAAAAAGACAAGGATCAAATTGCAGTTTTTCAAAACCTTAATTAAAAACCTTAATTTCTAAGGCTTAAACAAACAATGTGTTGTTTTTTTTTTTAATGAAGAGACTAAATGACATATGGTCTTATCCCTGTTTATCATCTTTTTTAATAGACAAAAGCTGATTGAGATGTTATTTTTAAGCGAATGAATGTGGCATTTCTAACCACTTTAGGGGCTTCAATTTCCACCACTAAACTAAGAAACATCTTCTTTAGAAGAAGTAGTTACTCCCATAAACTTTTACATCTCATTTGCTTTAATAATATTGACAACATCTTATTTCTAGTCAGCCTCCCCCGCGTTGACTGATGCGGGACCAATCTTCCAATAAATAAATGGGGAGTTCTAAAACTGAAAATCAGATGATGTTTGTTCCAAAAGGTAAATATGCATCCCCTCTACATGATTCATGTTTACTTATGACATAATTATATCCTATTTGTCATGATGATCTCGCTAAAGTAGCTCACTTAGTCAGCTATGACTGAAGAAGAAAAATTCATTTTTGAGTAGACTTTATGGCTGCCTTCTCTTAATATATTTGAGATCATAAAAAGACAAAATGAACCATAATGCACTTTTATAGGGAGTTTAGAGGAAATGATGAGGAAGAATCTTTTATAAACCACCCATCTTGTGTAAAATCACCATGGTTTTACAACTTCTGATTTTAGTTTGCTTATAAAAAGGTAAATGTTGTTGAGAATAAAAGAGAGAAGAAAATGAAAGAGAGAACAGAAAGGAAAGTAAAGATAAAATAGAAAGGAATTAGTGAGTAAATAGATATTAAATATAAAGCAAATTGTGTGGAAATTTGAAGAAAGAAAGGAGAAAAGAAGAAGTTCATGCAAGCTAAAGATTAAAAGCCAAGAACAAGGGGAAAGAAACAACAAAACCCAAAAAAAAAGAGCTATATTACTTAAAAAGTTATACCTAAACTTTAGTGAGATGGTGTAGCTAGCTCACCTCTCCTTTAATGTCTTCCATGTCAAGATCTTTGTTTATTTGTTATTGATTCTATTGATTTTATTTTAGCTTAGAACCTATGTTTAGCTTTTTTTTAATAAGATTTGATATGCATTTGTTCAGAAAATTAAGTTCAAAATAGTTTTCAATATATAATTTGTTATTCTTTTATTGTTAAAACATGTAACTAGTATGTTTGAATGTCATTTTTTAGGTTTTGAAGTTTATATTGATCATTTATTTTTTTTTTATTGAATGCATTGATGTTTGTTTTGCCTAGACTTTGCTCTTAATTTTTTTTTTGACATAATGCTGAGTTTAGCTAGGTTTTTGTATATGATAAAGATGATGAAAGAAAGAAAAAGTCAAAACTAATATAACAGTGTTCAAGGATTTCAAAAATGCACTACTGGTTTTTGTTGAAGATGTAGATGAATTCTTGTTTTGTTTTTTTTACATGTTTTCTTTAAGTTTTGAAGTTCTAGCAAGTCAGTATAAGCACGTTTGAAATAGGTTTGATAGGTTTAGGCTTTTATTTTGAGGTTTTTGTTAGTTTCTGGGTTTATGCCTTTGCTAGGGGTTTCCTAGGTTTTCTTTGAATTTTTTGGTTCACGTTTTTGGTATTCTTGAACCCAAATTTAGGCTTTCTTATGTTTTGGCATTTTAGCCTTTCTGATAAACTTCAATCAAAGCTATAACTCATAATTGATCATTATGTGCCTCTCTTTTTTTTAACTTGTTTTGGATCAATCAATTTTTAGAACCCTTGAATGTCTAGGTTAGGGTTCTTCGTTGTCAGGTCATTTTGGTGAAGATCAGAGCTTATCATTGCTATTTGATGGATGATTATACACTAGATCTTGATGGTGCATCTTTCTATACTTTTGTTTATCGAAATCTAGTCTATTATTTTTTCCATGTTTCTAGGTTGATCGGAGGTGTTCTTTGTGTTCTTGGCTATTTCAAACAAAATTTCTCATTTGATATTTGTTTCTAAGTGTCTTTCCTTGGACCTTGTTCTTGGGCCTGGGCCGGGCTAGGAGGTCCAACCCACATGGTTGGGATGAGCCCATTTCAAGCTTAAGTAATGTTTAGCTTGTCATTTTTTTTACAAAGGGAAAAGTACATTTTTTGTTCCCTAGGGTGTGTTTGGCAAACATGCCCTAACGAGTTTTTGACAGTTTTTTTTACTGAATTTTTCTTGTTTGGCCAGACAAAGCCTTATATATTTTAATTTAATTTTTGATTTTTTTCAAATGACCATTTTGCTTCTTTTTTTTTT
>Ga0325401_1002060_pt1 | contig 17585 bp, 12 predicted proteins | sample PopdelMetagenome_FD_205666 | JGI IMG/M metagenome (GOLD analysis project Ga0325401, IMG submission 205666) | Populus deltoides microbial communities from Bellville, Georgia, United States - Xylem-PdKOR-R2 | ecosystem: Host-associated > Plants > Phyllosphere > Stem > Wood/Secondary xylem | place...
TTCTAAACCTAAAGTGCCTGAACCGAAGTGTTTTGGTGGGGCAAGAAGTGCCAAAGAACTCGAGAATTTCTTGTGGGACATGGAGCAATACTTTAGCATTGCGAAGATCGGCGTGGCTGAACAAGTGAATCTTACCGTGCTGTATCTCACGGGTGATGCGAAGCTTTGGTGGAGGACAAGAACCAAAGATGACTTAAGTGCTGGATGTCCAAAGATTAAGACGTGGGATCGTCTCAAGCAAGAGCTGAAGGAGCAGTTCCTTCCAAACAACACATCATGGATTGCATGGGAGGAATTGAAAAGGCTCAAACATGAAAGGTCAGTTCATGAGTATGTTAAATCTTTCAGTTCTTTGATTCTCGACATCGAGAATATGTTCGAGGAGGACAGGTTGTTCAACTTCATTTCTGGATTGCAAACTTGGGCGCAAGCGAAACTACGAAGACAGAACGTAAAGGATCTGTCCTCCGCTATTGCTGCTGACAGTTTGGTTGATTTTAAATCAACTACTAGAGAGGGCTATACATCAACCTCCTTCAAGTCTAAGGGAAGAAATAAGGAGGAAAGAACAGAGAAGAAGTTTGGTGGGGGTGCATCGAAGGCTGCTGCCACGGATAAGGGCAAGGCTAAGTTTATGAGTGCACAAGGTAAGAGTACTAAACCGAACTTCACTTACTTCATTTGTGATGGTCCGCACTTTGTGAGGGAATGTCCAAAGAGGGAGAAGTTGAATGCTATTCGGGCTGGGGATAGCGATGAGGAGGAGGGGGTAGTTACGCACGTCAATCTTATGCGTGTGATAAACTGTCTGGTAGCTAAATCAGGGGATGCGCCTGCCGAAAACCGCCCTGTTGGTAAAGACTTGGCGAAGATTGATGCACTACGGAAAGGGAAGTCAGGGGCTACGGACAATCTAATGTATGTGAAGATTGGGATAAATGGCAAAGACGTGAATGCTATGCTGGATTCAGGCGCAACCCACACGTTTGTGGCAGATCGGCTGGTGAAGGAACTTGGCCTGCGGCTGAGTGAAAACCATACATCGATGAAGGCATTAAACTCGAAGGCACAGAGGATTGTTGGGATGTCTTACGATGTGCCGATAATGCTGGATCAGTGGAGAGGTAAGCAGGACGTGCTGGTCGTAAATCTTGACGATTACGATATTATTCTTGGCCTTGATTTCTTACAAAAAGCCAAGATTGTTTTGATGCCGTATCTCAATGGAGTGATGATTGCGAGTGAGGGATGCCTTTGTTTCATCCCATGTTGTAACGTCGCAGTTGCGAATGTTGTGAAAAGGAGAAAAAGCTTGGTCTCGGCAATTGCTATTGATAAATGTTGCGGAAAGGAGGGGAAGTGTTTCTGGCGACAATAGTGGACGAGAAGGCAGACTATTGTGGTGAGGTGCCGAAAGAGATTGCTAGCGTGCTGCAGCAATTCGAAGATGTGATGCCGCCTCAGCTGCCGAAGAAACTCCTGCCTAGGAGGACCATCGACCATCGAATTGAGCTGGTGCCGGGGACAAAGCCACCATCTCAAGCCCCTTACCGAATATCGCCAATGGAATTGGCAGAATTGAGGAAACAATTGGAAGAGCTGATCGACTTGGGATTTGTCCGCCCTTCCAAGGCTCCATATGGTGCTCCAGTTTTGTTTCAAAAGAAGGCGGATGGGAGCCTTTGTATGTGTGTGGACTACCGAGCACTCAACAAGGTAACAATCAAAAACAAATATCCTGTTCCCTTAATTCAGGATTTGATGGACAGATTGTGTGGAGCCTCAATCTTTACGAAATTGGACTTGCGATCGGGGTATTAGCAAGTGCGGGTTGCTGACGGTGACAAGCATAAGACTACGTGTGTGACGAGGTACGGATCATACGAGTTTCTAGTTATGCCATTCGGCCTAACAAATGCTCCATCAACATTTTGTAATTTAATGAATGATGTGATATATGATTTCTTAGACAATTTCATTGTAGTTTACTTAGATGATATTGTAATCTATAGTAGAGGCATTGAAGAACATGTAACTCATCTTTCTAAAGTCCTAGATAGATTGAGAGAATATGAATTGTATGTGAAGAGAGAAAAGTATGAGTTTGCAAAAGATGAAATTATGTTCTTAGGGCACTTGATTGGAGAAGGACAGGTGAAGATGGATCCACGAAAGATTCAAGCCATCGTCGAATGGTCAGCACCAAAATCAGTCCCAGAATTGAGGTCATTTTTGGGGCTTGCAAACTACTATAGACGATTCATTGAGGGCTATAGCAAGAAGACAACTCCTCTCTCGGATCTTCTCAAAAAGAATCAAAGATGGGAATGGACAGTTGACTGCCATCAAGATTTTGAGAAGCTGAAGACAGCGGTAGCGTCAGCTCCAGTCTTGGGGCTGCCTGATTTAAAGAAACCATTCGAAGTGCATACTGATGCTTCGGATAGGGCTATTGGTGGAGTGCTCGTACAAGAGGGGCATCCGATTGCTTTTGAGAGTCGGAAGCTAAGTGACGCGGAGTAGAATTACTCGACGCATGAGAAGGAGATGACGGCAGTAGTTCACTGCCTTGGCATATGGAGAGTATATCTGCTGGGGCTGAAATTTGTTGTCAAGACCGACAACGTTGCTAACACATTTTTCAGGACGCAGAAAAAATTATTGCAGCGACAAGCTCGGTGGCAGGAATTCTTGGCCGAATATGATATCATATGGGAGCACAAACCGGGGAGCCACAATTAGGTTGCGGATGCACTCAGCAGACGCGAGGTAATTGCTACTGTTCTTGCTATTGTTCAGGTGGAGTCGGACATGCTGTGTCGACTTCGTCAAGCTGCGGGGGAAGACGCAGTGTACAAGAAGCTGGTTGAACTTGTACGAGAAGGGACAATATGGAGGTATTGGCTGGAACAAGACCTGCTCTATGCAAAGGGGGGTCGAATCTTCGTGCCAAAGGGAGAGCTGAAGAAATATCTAATGACGGAGACTCATGATCCGTAGTAGGCTGGACATCCAGGCAGGGAAAGGATGGTTGCTCTCCTGTCGCAGACTTATTATTGGCCAAAGATGGAGGACGACGTAGAACTTTACGTCAGGACTTGTCTAGTGTGCCAGCAAGACAAGACTTTATGGTAGCGAGAGGCAGGCTTGTTACAGCCACTACCGATTCCAGAAAGGCCTTGGGTGTCAGTTTCGATGGACTTTATTGTGGGTTTTCCAAAGGTGGATGTCATGAACACAATCATGGTTGTCGTGGACAAATTCACCAAGTACGCGGTATTTATCGCTGCCCCTACGGTGTGTACAACCGAAGTGGCCGCTGAATTATTCTACCGCAACGTGGTGAAGTACTTTGGAGTGCCTTCAGACATTGTAAGCGATCGCAATGTGCGATTCACTGGTAGATTCTGGACAGCGATGTTCAACATGATAGGAACAAGGCTGAAGTTTTCGACTGCCAACCATCCGCAAACTGATGGGCAGACGGAAAGGATAAATGCTTTGCTGGAGGAGTATTTGAGACACTACATGACAGCGATGCAGCGAAACTGGTTGGAGTTGCTGGATAGTGCACAGTTTTGCTATAATCTTCAGAAATCCTCGACAACAGAAGCAAGTCCGTTTGAGCTGGTTTTGGGAGCACAACCCTAAGCTCCTGCCGAGATTCCAGTGCAGATATCGGGTGGGAAGAGTCCAGCGGTGTACAAGTTTGTGATGGAGCGGCAGGAACTGTTTGAGCAAGCCCAAGACAGCTTGCGTAAGGCAAGAAAAAGAATGCTCAAATATGCCAATCAAAAGCGAAGATTGCTGGAATTTAGCGTGGGCGACAAGGTGTTGCTCAAGTTAACTCCGCAAATTTGGAAGAAAATTGTGGGGACGACGAAGCACCGAGGGTTGGTGCCAAGGTACGATGGACCTTTCGAGGTCATCGAAAAGGTAGGGGCTGTCGCATACAGATTGAAGCTGCCTGAACGGCTGAAGCTTCATCCTACTTTTCACGTAAGTTACTTATGACCTTTTTATGAAGACAACGAGGATCCGAAAAGAAGTAAGTCGCAACGAGCTCCTCCTACGATTCACAAGCAATTTGACGATGGTATCGTCAAGATCATGGATCATCATTGACTCGGCCAACATAAAAAGAATCGACAAACAGAATTCTTGGTAAAATGGAAGAAAAATGGGGAGGTTTCGTGGGAGAAGGATACAGATTTATGGCAGTTTGAGGATCAAGTACAAGACTACCTCATGTCTATTTTGACGAGGACGTCGGACTCTTCTAGTGGAGGTGGTTTGTTAGAACTCTAGGCACGGGGACGCGCCAACGAAAGCACACTGCCTAGAATTCGGCAGTGATGGACAGCGGCAGCCTTGTGCAGGCAGAAACGAATTCGGCAGGCAGCGTGCAATGGTCTATGCGAGTCTTTGAGCTTGCAACTTGGCATTGACGTGGGGGCTTAGATAATAGACCTTCTAAGTCAGCAGCTGACGCAGCAGAACAGGTAGCTGGGACTGCCTTGCGGACAGGCAGAACGTGGGTGAAGTGGCAGCCTCATGGGGGCAGAACGTGGGTGAAGTGGCAGCATCATAGGGGCAGGACGTGGGAGCATAACTGGGGTGCTCTCCAAGCTGCTGAGATTGTGGGATCATGCCCCATCACTTGCTGGAAAATAGGCCATTAAGATCATAGAGATCATGGGGGAGAAAGTGCCCCACTATGTCCTGAAAAATAGAAGATCATGGGTGAGCCCTGCAGCTCACATGTTTGTCTATAAATAGGCTGCCAAGCCTCTGTTGTGTAGCATGCGATTTATGTGCATAGCACACACACTCTTTATTGTGTAATCCTTTGTTGACGAGATAAATAAAGGTTGAGAAGTATTCTTGTAAAATTCGGTGCGCTTGCTTGTGTTTATTCTTTGTTTACGACGAGGCAAGTGTGAGAACCTTTTTGGGTGAGCGAAACACATAGTCGTAGGGAAACACGAGCGAAAAGGTGAGGCAAAGCTGAGTCTAGTTGGGACTAGACTGCCACATTGGGTTGAATTTCGGGGTGAAAAATTTAACACCGTGACACCATGGATGAGAGGAAAAAAGAAATAGAAAACTATGAAGAGTGAATTGGAGGGGTGTACGTGTAAGGGAACAGGTCGAAAGGCATGATGAGCGTCTTCTAGGCCTAGGACTTCCGAGCTGAGAGAGACTGAAGTTCCTCCTCCTTATCACCAGGTATAAATTAATAATCTCCATAGCTTCAAAATATCTTTGCAACGATTGCAATGCCTTGCACATCTATGAACCCTACCAAGAGACAGCAAACTATCAGAAAGTAAAAGAATGTACTGGTGAATTTATTCAACATGAGTTGAATTCCTTAATCCAAAACAAAATGTCAAGTGCAAATTCAATAAGTTTCAAGAAACTGTACAAATAAAAAAATAATTAACAAGAATTAAAAATAAAGTATTGATGAATAAAAATAAAGGGGAAAAAAAATACAAACATCTGAATATATTTTAGGTCAGGTTTCAAGGGAGGAACTCTGATTTCTCGCTGTAACCTCCAAAAAGAAAAGTAAATGTTAGGTCAGGCCCAAGTGGCAAGAACTTGCTAGTAAATTAAAGAACTAACACTAACAAAATATTGCATATCATCAACGAAAAATTCTATCAGTGTTTAAATACTGATTTAGTTCAAAATAAATTTATCAATAGAATTACATACAGGATCATGTTATCAGAAAAACCCGATGAATTTAGGTCCTTTAAACATGTATCATCGGTGAATTTGGGTCCTTTAAACAATAGTTTTTTTTTAAAAAAATTATCTTATAAAACAAAATTTTACCATTTGTTTTACGTGCAAAATAAACAAAATGAATCTATTGATATGCGTGGTAATGGAACCATTAATCTTCTTGGTTTGGTTTTTCAAATCAGATTGTAACTGCCACAAGAAACACTTGAACATCACGTATTGGATATAAGTGTCCCAAATACCCTGAGACATGCAAAAGTCTAAAATCCATCCATATGACTACATCTTCCTAGCATGAAAAACCTTTATCTTTTGCATATTTCTTTAATCTTTTCCGGGCCTCTTATCAGAAATCACTTAACCTAGTTCGAAGAAAAATAAATTGGTTAAGATAAAAAAAAATAAAATTTTAACATTTTTTAAATATCACAATTTGAACTCAAACTTACCTGATAGTGTTGTGATTCTCTTACACTCTTCTAGCAACATCGTGATTAGCCTCCTCACAATAAAATTTTTCCTTACACGTCAATTTCATAAAACAACTAATTTATTAATTATCAAAAACTAACTGAATTAAATATTAATTTTTTTATGTATGTACTAACCTTGAACTTCATGAACCAAATATCAATCATAAGCTTCCATTCAAGATTTTTGAAAACTTGACTTCACTGAAACAAAGACACTTTCATAGACGATGTTATCGTATGAGTAGTCTCTATATTTGTAAACCTAAAATTTCATTTGTTCATTGAAATTAATTATTAAAAAATTATCCATTGTTTTTTTTTTTTTTATAATGCAAGAAAGGAAAACAAACTTACATGATGTGATCGGGCTTCCTCTAAGCAATATACTTCTTAGTGTATACATCCTGCTTAGAAAGAAAACCCCCTTTGCGAGTCGCCCTTGTACTCGACGAGTTTACGTCGAGAGAGGGTGCCTATGCCTGAGGTGTTTGGTCATGGTCGACACCTAACAACTCATGCTCATTAGAAGCAATGCTAGAAAAATCAGTAGCACTCCTATCTGTATTACTCTCTAATGACATTCTTTTTGTCATCTAAACAAATATGATAAAAAAGTAATAACATTATCACTATATTCTATTTTAAAAAAATTGACAACACCTTTATACGAGAGACAATCCAAAATTTTAGAACCTACAAATACTCATCAATAAATGAAGCCACAAACTAGTTGATTTTATTTATTACTAATTTTTAAATTATTTATTTTGAAATCTATATTGACAATTACATGTTGCAAATAAAAATAAAAAAAATTCCAAAAATGTTTTTTTCCCATGTAACCTAAATATTTAAATTACTAAAATTAAACAAGAACGTATGAAACTCAATTAAAATCTTAACGTCCTAATATGTTTTACAACTAAACCATCAAGATAATAGGAACCTCAAAATATACTCTCATTTAACCTAAACCTATAAACTCCCACAAATCAATTTCATAACCTCATATTAACAACAATAGCATCTCTAATTTCACAACTAATACATCAAACCCCCTTCTCAAATTGCTAAAATCAATTTAAAAATAAAACTACTATATGAACCTTAAATAACAAAAGTATGAATGAAATTAAAAAAAATAATCAGCTTCTCTATACGAGAGACTATCTAAAATTTGAAAACCTGCAAATACACATCAATAAATAAAGCTACAAACCAGTTGATTTTATTTATTACTAATTTTTAATTTATTTATTTTGAAATCTATGTTGACAATTGCAAATTACAAATCAAAATTAAAAAAAAAACATTCCAAATGTCATAGGAAGGGCGACGTCAGGCACTGGCGCACTTAATGTGTGAGCCTCCTAAGAGGTATGTTGTTGGACGGGAAAGAGTTTTGGGTTTAATCATAAAATTATGATTAAGATTCAGGATTCGCCACCTAATATTATGATTACTAGGAAACCTATGGTCTACGAGATAAGTTGTATTGTTGTTTGATTGTTTTTCTAGGTCAAGTTCTTATCCGTTGATCTTTTTCCAAGGTCTAAAGCAAATCTCCCTTCTTGAGAGAATCTATACTTTATTGGTTTCAATTCTAAGAGTTCTAAAGTTCAATTTTTAGCATCGCATTTATTTTGCACTTTATATCTTTAATACCTGAGGGTATACTCTATTGTGTAGTTTTACATCCCAAAATATTAAAGTCTATGTCTAAACCCTAATATAAAATGAACAAAATGATTGGTGAAGGGTTTTTGATATTTTGGTCAAATCCTAATGGATAATAATTAACTGGTTATGATATTTATTTTTTTTGCTTTTTTAAAATATTAAAAAGATGCATTTTTTTTTATGAAATATGCTTGGAAAACTTTTTAGGATCTAGTCGTATGGATGATAACAAAACTTTTTTTTTTTGAAAGAAGATATTAATTTAGAAGTTTATAGAGTTTTTTTGAATTTTAAAATTCTTTTTAAGAAGTGTTTCATAGAAAATCAGGTATTTCAATACTGGATCTATATCTTATAGTTTAAAAATATAACCCAATATTATGCAAAATTGGTAGAAAACATACGCTAAAATCACAAATTTTATTTTTTTTAAAAGGAATTTTGAATTATTATTATTATTATTATTAAATATATGAGTTGGGCTTAGTCTAGTCAACTGGGTTAAACCCAGCCTAGTCTGATTAGGCTGACTGGTGGCCTTACAGACCTAACTCTCTTGTTTTTTTTTGCTAGGTTGGACCCGACCCAACCATCTAGACTAGGCTGAAGTAGGTCCAATTCAAGGCCCACATGGTTGTTAGACCATCCCAGTGACCATGTGAATTATAATTCATGCTGCATGCAGAACAAATTATCCTTTTAGATGCAGTGACTCCACCGCAGGTTGAGGATGAAAAAAAGAGAGGGAATGGAAGATTACTTGGCGTGGGGGCGCTGCAGTTGGTGGCCTGGCTAGGAGGTTGGTGTGAGGTTGGTGGAGAGAACAATAAAAAGAAAGGGAAAGAAAAATGGCATGAAAAATAGGAAGGGGGGAGAGATTGTTTTTTTTTTCTTCAAAATTTGCACCTATTTTCTCCTCACTCAGGTCATGAAATCTACTCATGTTTATAAAAGGTGGAAAAAGGAACGTTTCGTCTTTACCGATGCCAAATCTTGACCCCTGATTCGACATAAAAGCATCTCAACCATTAGCTCAAAGTAGCCATCATGAGCTGTCAAATTTGTTGCAGGAAAATGGCTGGTCGAGTTGGCCACTTCGGGGCGGTGCCATAACCATTGTGTTGTCAATCAGCCAGAACAAATCACACTGGCGTGTAGCCAAGTGTTAGACGATCAATTTCATGTAAGTTGTGTCCAATTTGATGGAGAGATAAAGCATAAAACACCTTAGGAAGAAGGCCACTCGAGTAGTTTTTCTAGAGAAGAAGATGAATAGTCAACCTCAAAACGGCATTGTTTTGGTTAAATTTCATTTTAGTACTTTGATTTTTTTATTTCTCTCAATTCCACCCCTAATTGGATTCAAACTTTCAATTTTGTTCAATTTTTCCCTTGAAGAACTTAAATTTCAGCCCCAGATTTTAGTGTATTTTTCATATTAGTTCTTGGTCTTGGATTTATACAATTTGACCCTCAATTAACCATTAAACTTTCAATTATTTTTAATTTCACCCCTGATTTCAATCAATTGGGTTCCTATAGTTCGTCGACTTTTGCAAAATGGTATTTGACTGTGAATTTCTTTAATTTAGCTCTTAATTGAACCCAAAACTTTGATTTTCTTGCAAGTTTACCCCTGATTTCAATCAATTGGCTTGATAAAAATTAAATATGGTCTTTTAAAATTTTAATTTTCTTAATTAAGCCCAAATTGGGCTCCTAAACTTAATGTTTCACTAATTAAACCCATAATAAAATTAATTTGACATTTTTAAAGTATAATTAAGTCCTTGCTCTTAATTAAATCCTTCAATTTGACCTAAATTAATTCTTAAACATAATAAAACTTTAATTTTGCCCATAATTAAATCAAATTGGCATATTAAAAATCTAATTATGTCCTTAGGTTTAATTTTTATACAGATTCGTCCAAAATGATTTAATTTGATTTTGAATCTGCATTATTTCTTTAATTTTGAGGAAAATAGGGTATAATTAAACTCTCAATTATATTCAAACTTGCAGTATGATTTTTCTACATGTGAAATCCTCTCAACTTGCTTTTGCCAAAATATTAGCCCTCTTGCTATCATTATTTTATTTTTTTCAATTTTTTATTTTGAAATAAAGAAGATGAATTTTGGGAATAACTCAGAAATGAGTTATGACCCCAAAAATGTTTTTTCCCATGTAACCTAAATATTTAAATTACTAAAATTAAACAAGAACGTATGAAACTCAATTAAAATCTTAACGTCCTAATATGTTTTACAACTAAACCATCAAGATTATAGGAACCTCAAAATGTACTCTCATTTAACCTAAACCTATAAACTCCCACAAATCAATTTCACAACCTCATATTAACAACAATAGCATCACTAATTTCACAACATACATCAAACCCCCTTCTCAAATTGCTAAAATCAATTTAAAAATAAAACTACCATATGAACCTTAAATAACAAAAGATGCATGAAATTAAAAAAATAAGAGTTCTTAGACACCAGTTCAATATTTGTTTTTGTTTTTAAAGGTCAGTTACCATTCAATAACTACCGAGGTATATCAAATTATTCAATCGCATAAAACACAAGAAGACATTCCCCTACACTAGAAGAAAATTCATCTAAAGTTCCAAACACATGTTTTTATATACTTGTTTCATCCAAAGTTCCAAACATATCCAAAATTTATCAAACATAAGTTCCAATCAAATAACCCAAACCATAACAATTATCAATTTATCACAATTAACAATTTACTATAAAGTTGTAAAAACATCCAGAAGATTGATTTACTAGCCTCAATTTATCATCTTCAGGTAAAAAGCTTCTCGGTCATTCAATAATTCTATCGTAACTAGCCTTACTCAGCTCATGATCTGACTTGATAGTGAACACTTGTTCAATGACCAATAATTTACTGTAATTTATGCCCTCATCCCATAATGGTTCATCAAAATATTTCAAAACTTCAAAAAACCTAGCCATATTTTTATTTGGTTTTTCATCTATAATTGAATATTCATCTGCATAATCCTAATTCATTCTTATTGCATCTATCACCATACTCTTATAACAATTACTATTATCATCTACAACTCCATGCACGTTGCTAAAATTAGAAATTGATTCAATTATCTTTTCTACCATAGTCTCATACGGAACATAGGGTTCTATATGTGCAAATCAACACAATCATTTTGTTTATGAATTTTTTTTGTAGAAGATGCATCGTAACAACATATGGATAGAGAAATTTTTTATTTTACACCTCTTATATGAACATATAATACCACCTTCACTAATATTTTTGGATTAGATAATGCATAATTAATAAAACCTTCAACCCCATTACAATAATTCATCCTACATAACCCATTGGGTGAAACTCAATATATCTAAGAATGATCATCCATTACTTATAGGAAATCTATATAGAATATTAATGACAATATATATTAATAAATATGTTAAACTAAACAAATTATCAGTACCTAGTTAATTAGCTATCATTGGTTGAATTTGAAATTATTCAATGTATTTTAATAGTACCTTTTAAATTTATTATAAATTTTCTCTAAAAAATTCAAATTCTTTCAAATTTACCTAAATTCTCAACTTACCAAAAAACTTGACAAAATATGAAATGTACCCATTATTTATCGATGATATTTTTTATCGGTATTTTCATTTGTATTTGATAATTTTCTAGTAGTGTAAGGCTTAACAAGTCACAATTAGATTAGTTTACACATTATCATAGAATAATCATATGAATAATCACCATGAACGTTGTTACCCATTTTTGGGTTCCCATAAAAAATAAGAAAATACAAAAACATATCAAAAAAATATTCAGAAGAAATCCAAAAATAATAGGAGCGAGAAAAGGATGCTAGAATGCCGAAAAATACCAAAATTGGTTGAGGAGATTCAAAAATGTAAAAGGTTGAAATTTGACAATGAGAGCCCTGTTGATAAGAAAAATTCAAATTTGAGGAAGAAAATTCCAAAATCAGATATTTATGGACTCAATTAAATTTTATCCAAAGTTTAATTCAATTTATGGAGGGTTTGATTGCAATAAAATTGAATTTTGAAGTCAATTTAGGCTTTTATTGGAAGAAATTAAAGTTCTGGGATCCAATTATAATTTTGAAGAGTTGATTTGGTCAAAGCAGGGGCTCAATTGCATAATTATTGAAGTTTGATGGCCAATTAGAGACTTAATTGAAACAATCCGAAACCAAGGACCAAACCAGAAAAGCGCTAAGATCAAGGGATCCAATTACAATTCATCCGGGGGCTTGATTACAAAATTGCATTAACATCCAAGGACCAAATCGAAAATATCATTTAAAGTTGCAAAACGATGCCATTTTATTCAACAATGTTTACTGTCTTCTTTACGTTACGTGAGCTGGCCGAGAAAAGTTTGCAGCGGCGAAGGCGCGATTTGCTTCAATCAAGGGGGGCATGTTTCTCGGCTACCATGATGCACGCCGACCGTTACTCCATCCCTGCAACAACAAAGGGAAAACGCTTTCATCCTCTGGCTATAAAAGCCAGATGATGTACTGCACTGAGAGGGGGGAGAACGACAGAGGAAAGTAAGAAAACAGAGAAGGAAAAAACAGAAAAAAAGACGAGACAGAGAGAGGGAAAAAAAGAAAAAAAAGAGGGAGAACCCGAGAGGAGAGATGGAGAGAGCATAAGGAAAACAGAGGGAGGGAAAAAGGTTTAAAAATACACAGAAAGCAAAATACAGAGAGAGGAGAGAAAAAAGAACGAGACAGGGGAAATGAGAGAGGAGAAAGAAGAACAGAAGAGAGAACACAGTGGGAAATTCAGGAAACACAAAGGAAGGTTGCATGAGGATATAGAAACCGAAGAGCAAAGGAACGACAGTAGGAGAAACCGAACGGCGAAGCCAAAACGCAAAGACAGCAGGGGAGGTTAACACCACCATCGGTTTCCTTTCTCCAGAAGCAGGTATGTTCATTTCCTTTCTTTGCAACAATTGACGCCAGGTTTGTCTAGAAAAACAAAAAGAAACAGGAGACGAAAGCAAGCCAAAAGATCGCCATTTTGTTTTTACTCTGTTAATAACAACTATCTGCAAAAAACGAAGGATGAACAGTGCGAAGGTAATATAATTACCTTCGCACTGTTCCCATGCACACGTAGAATTTTATGCATGCATGGCTTAGTTAGGTCAAGCCACATGGGTGGCTGGGTCCAGCCCCGCCATTTGGGCCTGGCCCAATAAAAAAAGTTTTCTTCAAAAATTATTTCAAAAAAGACTGTGATTTTCCGTAAATATTTTTATTGTATTTTAATTAATATCGATTTGTATTTTTATACTATAAAGATATAAATTCGGTATTAAAATACCTGATTTTCGACAAAAATATATAAAAAAATGTTTTGTTTTCATGCATACGGTCAAGTCTCTCAAAAAAAAATAAAAATTCATATTGTATTTTCATATAACAAAGAAAATTTCAAAAAAAATATATATTAGCATGCATTTGACTTTAATAACAAGTTTATTAAAGCCACGAGAACTAGGCCAATATTTCAAAAATTTCAAAAATTTTTTTTTCTTTTAATATCTGGGTTTACAACCATATACGTAAGACATATTTCGGATATTAAATTCTTTTGTTGACATCAGAACACTTAGGTTTTATCCGATAAGATAAGGATCTCCTTATCGAGGAGGACTATTCTTAAACCTTAGACGGACCAACAACTATAAAACACAATAAGACCTTAGATTTTATCAGACAATTAAACAATGCAGCCTACCTTAGGTAGGACGTATTTGGGGGGTAAAACCTTCCCTTTACACAACAAGTCCCTGTACCTGATCTCTGTGACCAGTTAGGGTTTCTAGTGACTAAAATACTAAGTGGCGACTCCCATTCCAATTTTTCCACTAATAAAAGACAAGAATTCCTTGTCTCCCCACACATTTGCCCACCATGACATAATATATAAAATTTAAGGGTAAATGTTTTCGCCGCGACGCCGCACACGTGCGACAATGAAAATCAATACCAACGATGTTTTATTCTTCATTCTTTTTAAATAACTTTCTTGCTCTACTAGGTCTCAATCTAGTTCCAGGAATCCATCAATGAATGGTTAAATTAATTGCTCTCCTATCAACATGATAAGAAGGGAAAAACAAATGAAAGAACAACCATCCATACTTATAGTTTAATTATTTAATAAAAAATCATAAAATGTTGTGCAATATTAAAAATAGAAATGAGAATCTGAAAGTAAATAGAAAATAAATTTATATACTTTAACTTCTAATGGCTAATCTCATTTGACCTAAACACATACTAAGATAATCTAACCAATCAAATTGATTTTTTCTTAATTCTCCACCTATTTATCCCAATGACCCCCAAAAAATACAGACCCCATGCATGACTTAATCAATACATTTACTAATACCCATAACTATCTTCTAAATTTAAAAAGATTTTGTTTCAACTATTTTTCCAAAATCTAAAATTTTCGCTCTAATTTTCATCTTATTTTGATTTGTGATCTTATAATGCTTTTTATTATTGTGCTTCACCTTATACTGTCCAGTCTCACTCAATCTATCAAACATGGAGAAACCAGTTATGAAACTGACAAAACTGGTGACAAAATAGAAAAATAAAAAATCATTAAAATTTTTGTCAACAATATCAATGAAAATTTCATCGATGATTTTAAATGAATTAAAACATGAAAGTCTCTCTTATCCCGACCATTTTTCTTTCTTTCTTCTCTTTCAAAACAAAGGCCTCTTTCCCGCAAAGTAATTAGCAAATTTGGCCACCCCTTTCACAAATTTGTAAGTGTGGAAATTCTGAATGTTGAATATAATTGGTTGTTTGGAATAAATATTTAAATTAATGGAGTTGAAATTTTCTTAACTAGAAAGTAAATTAGAGAAAATCTACGTCAAATTGTTATGTGTTTGTTAGTATGAATGTAAGGAATTGGGTGTTGAGTATTGGATTGAAGTTGTGGAAATGTGAAACCTCCATGTTAAAACCCTAAATTGATAATGTGAATATTAATTATTGGTTTGTGATATGTTGGGAATTAAATTGAAAAGAAAGGATTTAATGTGATGGCATGAATATTGATTTATAGATTGTAATATTAATTGATGTTTATAATGTGTTTGGATATTAATTGTGATTTTGGATGTATAAAGATTCAATGGTTACACCTTAATTGGTGGTGTGAATATTAATTAATAGTTGTTATATGTGTATAAATGTAGAATTGGTTAGCTTTTGGGTGATTTTGTTTGTGAAAGTAACATGGAAAAGTTGGAAAACTTGATTTAAACTTGGTTTTTTTTTTTCCCTGATTTAAACTTATTTTTTTTTTCCTGTTTTAAACTTAACCAGAGATCATTATAATCTAACAAATTGAATTGAGTCCAACTATATATTTATATATATATCCCACAAACAATGATCAATTACAATTAACAATAAATATAAAGGAAAGCCATTTTTCCGAACCGGTTTCAGTCCATGTTCATAGTAGTCATTCAAAAAGAGATATGGAAGGAACTAAAAACAAAACACTATTTTCCATAGCCCCAAAAATCCATCATCTCCCCACGTAACGGGAGCTGATTAATTGCGTGCGCAGATGGTGCGTTACTTGCATCATCAAACCTCACCCCTTTAGCAGAATCTTCATTTCCTAAATGAGAAGTGACAATCCTATCAAGCATAGCCCATTCATTCAAGCCCTGGTGATCTTCTCTTCCTGCAACCATTTGCTGAGGTGCTTCACAGGTGCACACCTCTAGTCCTGGCTCACAAGCGTGGTACCTCAGACTTTCACTGCCACTCTCGCAATCCCTAGCGCCTGACATGAGCTGCTTAACCATGACCGGTGATTCCTTAGGGAGACCCGAGTAGTGGTCATAACCTAAAGACTTATTAGGTGGCATTAGGGTTTGGGATTGAAAGAGAGAGTATTGATGAGGTGCTGCCATGTGAGGATAGTGAAGCTCTAGCTCAGCCTTGCTTAGTGCAAAGGGTTGTTGAATATTTCCATGGTTATGGTTTTGACGGAGGGAGTATTGGCTGTCTCTGTGCATGAAAGTTCGAGATTGATTGGTGCTTGACGAGTGGACTTGTTGGTCAGATGAGTTCATGCTTGTAGTTCCTCCTTCACCACTGACCTTGAATAGATTCTTCTTTTTGAACACCCTGCATACCACCCAGCCATCTTCCTGCACATGCATACAAAACAAATATCTTAACAAGAAGCCATGCCTTAATCAACATGTCATGAAGTTGATTCACTGATCAGTTGTAATGCTGCAGCTGAGGTGATAGAGAGAGTACTTACACCAAGGTTTCCTTGAGCATCATCGCCATCTTCAAGCCTATACTCATGCATGATCCAGTCAGTCTTCTGGCCATGAGGAGCTCTTCCTCCATAGAAAACAAGTGTCTTCCTCATACCAATCTTCTTGTAGCTGTTCCTGATGCACTTATCCCTCCCTGTTGCCTTCCAAAACCCTGCATTCGTTGCTCTATTGGTTCGTGACCCAGTCGGGTATTTCCTGTCCTTGTGACAGAATAAATACCACTCGTTCTGAGGCGCTGACCCAATTTTACATCTCTCTGCACACACATCCATGCATCACTATATATAGTAAAATCATCAAATTCATCATAGATAGTATAAATCTTTAACTTTTACGCACATGTGCTTGATGTAAAATACAATTTTAGAATATATATATATATATATATATATATATATATATATATATATATATATATATATAGGAACAGATAACCAAATCTACAAGGCATAGCGCATCACATATATAATATTGCAGCCGCAACATCCCCGTGCAGATGACGGACTCATAAGCAGATGAGTGGCATATAGAATCACATTGGATCAGTGTATTCTCTTACATGATATATGTATTATTCTCTGTGTCATTAAATTTCATAATTAATAATTCATTCAATTTTTTTTTTTTTTTTGCCTTGGACGTTTTTCTGATTCTCCAACTTCTACCTAGCGGAGAATTTTATGGCGTGGAAAATATTTATTTCTACCATATAGAAAACACTTGTTTCCTTTTTGAGGTGACAAAACATGCATCCTCTATTATTTATAAAAATCTCTACTCTATCCTACATGTAATTTATACAAGAGCTCCATTACTTTTTTCTCGATGATTTAATCTCTCTCTATACATTAATTTCCACCTATTTTTTAATGTTGTTGATGAAAAAATAATTACAAGGTTATGAACAAGACAATCACTTGCTCATCCCATGTAATATATTACATGAAAATATATTAAAATCGATTAGGGTAAATAAAATTTTTCATCCAAGTTTTATATATATATATATATATATATATAAAAGAAAAGGCTTAGAGAATTATTTAGACAAAATATTTTTGAACCTACTTTTCAATTTCCAAAGTGAGAAAACAGTCTTACACATTCACTAAATAAACACATTTTTTATGCAAAAGGAAAGGAAGTAGAGAAAAAAATGAAGATACAAAATGAAAAACTATTCTCTACAACTAAACGGGCTCTAATGTTTACTTATTTCTACAACTTTTCAGATGAAAATAAAAGTAATGTTTTAAT
>Ga0325401_1002063_pt1 | contig 17577 bp, 12 predicted proteins | sample PopdelMetagenome_FD_205666 | JGI IMG/M metagenome (GOLD analysis project Ga0325401, IMG submission 205666) | Populus deltoides microbial communities from Bellville, Georgia, United States - Xylem-PdKOR-R2 | ecosystem: Host-associated > Plants > Phyllosphere > Stem > Wood/Secondary xylem | place...
CATTCTCTAGAAAATTTTACAACCCTTCCCCTACTATTTATGTGTTAATGATGTGTCACTCTAATGCTCTTTTCTTCTTTGTCTCAACTTTGAGCTTAATATGGAAAATAAGCAGCAATTTAAAAAAAAAAAAAAAATATATATATATATATATATATATATATATATATATATATATAGAGAGAGAGAGAGAGAGAGAGAGAGAGAGAGAGAGAGAGAGAGAGAAGCAGCAAAAATGTAAATCAATCAAAAAATATTGAATACAACAAGAATCAAATACGAACAAATTCAAACATTTGCATTGGTTAAGGGTAAAAGAAACACGAATACTACAGAAAACAGGCACAACTAGGTTCCTTAGAGATACTGGAAATGAAAGATATGAGAGAACACTACAAATGAAGTGGTATATTTACTGGAAAGAACGTTTATAGGCACCTGAAGCGATCGAGAGAGTGTTCATAAATAATTTATACACAGATAAAGTGAAAGAAATCAATATAAATGAATTACATCTCAACCACACCTGAAGCGAGTCCTCGGTATAGCTTTCCTTAACTTTATTTAAATTTGATATTTCAACCACAACAGAGATTCCACTTGAATAACCCAACTTTCCATCCAATGTGATCTTTGCTGCAGGCTCAAAAACACCGTCATGGGAGCTTGTGCCAGATACACTTGGAGCAAGAGGGCTGCTTCACCCTAGAAATTACAGCAATACTGTTATCAAATAACAGAACAATAGCCCAGGCAAAGGATTCTTTGTAAGGCATAATAAGAGACCAGATCTGCATTTTCTGCTTCTCTCTCTCACTCAAGCGCACCTATTCAGAAAGAGGGAAATCTATGTTATTCAAAAACAAAATTAAATAAGCACCACTCATCGGCAACTTATAAAGGATTGCATAGATGATTGAAAAATATGTTCCATGAATGTACAATTGATTAAGCATGTTTGAAGTGTAAGAACTAAAAAGCATAGAAAAAGGCCTTCAGAGGTAACAAGGTTAGTCCCACGAAAATGAAGAAACACTATAATGTAACTAGTGCGCCTGCTCTTTTTACATCCACCTCTTCATTCCTGCTTCTATTATTATATTACTCTTTTATTATCCCACTCTAAACCCTACATCTCGTTCCTCCTTTTCATTCTCTTGATTATCGAGAAAACAATAACAGTTGACCTATTATATTGGGCACCTAGTAGCACAATAAATTAGAATCATAGTCAGCTGTTTATGCCTCAAACCAAAACAAATGCATTTCAGCCCACCTTTTCACCCAATGATGCCTTCACAACATGTCAAATCCTATCAACCACCACTGTTAACTTTCTTTTATCTGGTCACAGAAAAAATTGAAACAAATTTTCAAGCTTCGATCTTTTATGCCACTTTTGAGGCCCCATATATTATCTGGTAGTTCATTCACAAATGAAAAGGGAAATATTGTTGAAAAGATTGTGGCTTGTAAGCAACTTGCTAACAAGGAAACGACATTGTCATTGATAGTATATGTTACATACTCTTGCAATATGGGAGGAGGTTAACGGGTTCTGTAAGACATTTTTTTTGGAACTTCATCACCTTGAAAAACAAGAGCTTCTATATTTGGCTGAAGAACATCAAGTGCTGGACATGCAGATCCTCAGCAGTGGTGGAAAGAAATTGATCAAAAGCGGGCTGGATTCTAACTTTAGGAACTTGTTGGCAGAGAACATATATTCTGATCATAATAACTGGAACTAGAAGTTAAAATCATCCTCTTCTTGACATGTGACAGGGTAATAAAAAGTATATTTAATAGGTATAACATCTTTTGATATATATATATTTTTTTTTGAGGGATTATAACATCTGTATCTTTTTATCTTTGAGAATACCCTAAAAAAATACATTTGACAACTTTAGAATCAAGTTTGTCCCGTTTTAATAAGGGTAAGTGCACAAAACATGAATATAAACATTTAAATACCTTTAGATGCGTCAATTTAAAACTTGTAACCTGCAAAACTTTAAGAGGAAATTTAAAATTTAACACGCGAAGCAATATATGAGATAAACAACTATAAGAACACCATATGACCAAAGCCTATTTGAAATGAGTATTTGTAACATTAAAGCACATATTTTTTTAAGCAGATGATGATTTTTTTATTTAAAAACTTTATTTTGTTATAGTGTACCAACAGAACTAGTTTGATACAATATGTTTTTAGACATGTTTTCTGAATTTTTATCTGATCAGAATGTTTTAAGATGACCAGAAAATTAAATTGTAATTAACATATGAAAATCCTGAAAACTGGAAAATACATCACCTTAAACTTTAATAAATACATCTAAGTGACTCTAGAAAAATCGTTGATAAAAATTACAAAATATTTATAACCATCAAGTGCTGTATCGAAAAGTCCCCATATATTTGAGTGTATAAGTTCAAATGCATGAGTTACATGTGTAGTAGAATTATTGAACAAAAACTTGGATGATTTGGAAAAATGACAGATCTCACATTCAAGAGATTTCGAGATGGAAACTGAATGTATTTTACTAAGTACAGAATCTGAAGAATGTCCTAAATGACGATGTCAAATTACAAAATGAATTAGGGAACCGTGCTGGAAATTTCTGGGTCACAGGAACAATGACGGCGCGTTTGATCCACTCGTCACACCACTGGCGGCGCATGGGTTCACGCGCTGTCGTGAGAAAAAAAGGGAAACATGAGGGATATGGATTGGCTGCTTCCCCTCTTCTCTCCTGCACAGGCAATGACACCCTCCATCACCTGCAAAAGAAGATATCAACATAAACATTTCGATTTGTTTTCTTTTTTTAGATTTGTTTTTGTTTTCTTTTCTCAGTCTGTTGTTCTTTCCTTCTTCTTCCGGTGGCAGATCTGCTGTGGAGCGTGGAGTGACTCCCCGACGACTCACACAGTTAGAGACCCGTTGGATTGGGTAGATCACCGACCCCTCTTTCTTCTTTGGTTGGCAGTGAGGCAAGTAGAGGTCTAAGGAGAGGGAACAAACCATATTAAGCTTCGACTCCCTTCTCCTCTATTTCTCCTTGGGCTAGCGGAGAGGCAAGCAGAGGACTGCTGTTGAGAGGGAAAAGGGGACTCCTTTACCCTTTTTTTTCCAGTCTTGGCGAGTTGGTCAAAGATAGGGACGGGAGAGGAACGACTGAGAGAGGAGAATGAGGAGGGCTGCCTATGGGGTTGGTATTTTGTAGGGAAGATGGAGGGTAATCGGGACGACTGAGAGAGGGAAGATCTGGTGAGTTTTTGGCAAAGGGAGGGGGGTAGCTAGCTGAGAGAAGATGAAAAATTAGGTTTTTTAGGGTTCCTCTACTTTTCAGATGCCCCCTCACAAAAAAAATATTATTTTTTTTCTAAATGCTTGGTAAAACATTTGTACTTTAAATTTTTTAAAAAGAGTAATATCAACCACGATTTAATAAGAAAAATTAATAATTTTAAAAGTAACACGTTAAACGTTGTTCAAAAGATTTTTGAAAATTAAATTTTTTTAATGCGATACTAAAAATAATAAACGATGTAAATATATTAAGAATGTATTTTTTTAAGGTTTTCGTTGTTTTTTGTTATTTTTATATTTTTTTTAATTTATCAAAAAATCTAAGTAGAAAATTGGGTATTAACAAAGTTGATGAATATTATAGATTAAAAAGGAGAGGAGAGTGGTGTTTGATGGGAGAAACAAACTAAATCTAAGAAGAAAAAGATTATGGAAGATTCTCATGAGTGACAGTTTCTTAACAAGAAGATGTCTATCTAGTTGTGAAAGCTTGAGAAGATCACTAAAGAGGAACATGCTTCTATTTACAAGAGTTTGATAAATGTTTGAGAGAATTATTTGATTGTTAATCATTTTTCTATTAAGAGTTAGTTGAAGTTTAAGGATATTCATTTTGTGCCAAAGAAAACTCAATTTAATTTGTTTGACAATGATACAAGGATGAACAAAATCAAGTTTATCTGGAAAGACTCAATAATCAATTTTTCGTGCCTTGATTCTTGAGGATAAGAATCTCGCAAAGGAAGAATATTGTTATAAACCTTGGTTGATTAGTGATAAGAGTTTAAAAAATAAGACAACAACCAGCTAACCTTAGCTAATGGCTAGGGAGTTTAATTCTATTTGGGAAGCAAGTATAAATTGTATAAACAAGAGAAGTTGTACAAAAACTAAGTAGACAATAAGATTCACGGACTATTATCTCTCACTCCCTTAAGTTTCTTCTACTTTTTCCCTGAATTTCTTGTACACATTAGTTTGTTAAGGAATGAAGATTCTTAAGTGGGATCTTCAACAAAACCCATTTGGATTTGGAGGTTAAAAAAGATAGAAATTAGAAAGGCAAGTCGCCCCTCATAGACAGGCGTTTTAACCTTCACACTTGATATGAGCTCATATGCCAAATTTATGTAATACTTGAGCTTTTGCATTGGTTCAGATTTGTTCTAAACATTTTGATTAGAAAGCCTGATTAGCCTGAGTAAAAAATACATAAATTCTGTATTCATTGAGCTAAAATTATACATCAAGGCATTTTATTTACACACTTGTTTGGAAGGAATTGATGAGGATTAACGAGCACGTTTAATAAAAAAAGAGGGTGATATTGTTTAATTCTAATTATGTTTGAGATAAAATGAACTAATGAAGAGGTTTGAGAATTAATTGACAGTGAGTCCATGTTTTGATACTAAATTGGGTTTCCCAATTATAAAATCCATCCATCTCTGTGCTTAAACCCCTTTTCATTTCATTTGCTTTTCTTCTACTTTTTCCCTGAATTTCTTGTAAACATTAGTTTGTTAAGGAAGGAAGATCCTGAAGTGGGATCTTCAACAAAACCCATTTGGATTTGAAGGTTAAAAAAGATAGAAATTAGAAAGGCAAGCCGCCACTCATAGACAGACGTTTTAACCTTCACACTTGATATGAGCTCATATACCAAATTTATGTAATACTTGAACTTTTGCATTGATTCAGATTTGTTCTAAACATTTTGATTAGAAAACCTGATTATCCTGAATAAAAAATACATAAATTCTGTATTTATTGAGTTAAAATTATATATCAAGACTTTTTATTTACACACTTGTTTGTGAGGAATTGACGAGGATTAACAAACACATTTAATAAAAAAAAAAGTGATATTATTTAATTTTAATTATGTTTGAGATAAAATGAACTAATGAAGAGATTTGAGAATTAATTAACAGTAATTCCATGTTTTGAGACTATATTGGGTTTTCCAATTATAAAATCTACCGATCTCTGTGCTTAAACCCCTTTTCATTTCATTTGCGATCGAAGTCAGCAGCAAACAAGTGAGTGAATACAATAGAGCAGCGGGAGGAAAGTGAAGGTGATGATCTCATGAGGAAGACGATGTTGCCTAGATGTCTTATTCGGCAACGCCTCACTCTCAACCGCCACTTCTCCTCCCTGTCCAACACAACCAAAGTGCCTGTCCTCTACAAGAGTCCGCAAATCAACGAATCAAACCACAACGATACCATAACTCTCCAGCTCTTTTCATGGGGCAGAGGCGCCTCTGGTCAACTTGGTGGCGGCATCGAAGAAATAAGGCTTTACCCAGCTCCAGTGGCCAACCTTCAGCTACCGCCTTCCTCCTTCACTCTTTCTCCAACCCCAGGCCAACTTGTTGACAATAACAACAAAAAGGGAGTGACTGAGGTGGGCATTTCTTGTGGGCTGTTCCATTCTGCAATTCTTGCTGATGGTCATTTTTGGATGTGGGGCAAAGGAGATGGAGGCCGTCTTGGCTTTGGACACGAGAATCCTGCTTTTCTACCTACTTTAAACCCTTTTTTGGATTCCGTTCGCTCTATTGCTTTGGGCGGCGTTCATTCTGCTGCAATCACTTCCCTTGGCCACATCTTTACCTGGTCATTACTGCACCCCTTCTATCAATATTTTTAAGAGACATTTCTTGTTGAAAAGAAAGAAAGAAAAAGATTCAGTCTTTCTTGATATTGTTTTATTAAAAATAAAGTTTACAGGGGCTATGGCGGTTTCGGTGCATTGGGACACTCTGTTTATCATAGAGAACTCTTCCCTAGACTGGTGGAAGGCTCCTGGGATGGAAAGATACGCTGTATTTCCACTAGTGGCACACATACCGCTGCTGTCACTGAATCAGGTTATTCAATCTTTTCTTCATCTATGCAAACAAGTAGCAACTATTTGTACATCTCAGTTGCAATATCTGTATATTTATTGCTTGGAGGTACATTTCCATGTACCTCGTACCTGTTTGCAAACTGCAACTGAAAAATTGCCTTTTATGCCGCATTGTGCTGTGTGTCTAACCCTGCAATGACCACTTCTCTATCTAAATCCTAAAGCCGAGTATAAACATTAGTTCATGTTTGTCTTTTGCTTGCTCTCACACATCTGGTTCCTATTTTGGATACAGGGGAAGTTTATACTTGGGGTCGAGAGGAAGGGGATGGTCGATTGGGCCTCGGCCCTGGCCGGGGTCCAAATGAAGGGGGTGGACTTAGTATACCCTGCAAAGTAAAAGCATTGCCCGTGCCTATGGCTACTGCGTCTTGTGGTGGATTTTTCACAATGGTGCTGACAGAGGAGGGGCAGATTTGGAACTGGGGAGGTAAGAATGATGCTTTCGTTTGCAGGACGTTCTCTTTCTTTTCTGTGCTACTGCTTGGATACAAGTATCTTTTTTATTTTTCAAAATGCAGTGAAGGAGCTTTAATGAAGTAATATCATGTACTAATTGCCATTCAGTGTTTGAAGAACACTGTCTCATGAACTGTCCTTTTCCATTCAGGTTACTCAGGGATATATAAAATTTTCGTTTCTCACTGCTTCTACTTCATTCCATTTGTATTGTTGGGCTTCCTTGTGGTGATGTGTTAACTTACACTAAATTAAATTAGCTGCCATTCCATTTTTTTGTTGCCTATGTTGCACATGGCCAAGATTGTATAGGAGAATGCTCCACACATTTTTTTTCCTTTAGTACTACTTCTACGCTCTTACAAAGTATTTATTTATGTACTTTCCTGTTCTTGAAGTGTGTTTTAAAATCTTGGCTGTTAATAAACAATGTCAGTTACTGTATTATGCACTTTCTTTGAAACGTTTGAGTGGAGTACAGAGTTTTATCTCTCGCAAAAGCACTGTATTTTAGGGGCACTGTTATAATATAAAGCTTTCATCTATGAATTTTTTATGTTAAATATGACTATATCTTAAAGAAAAACGAAGGTGAATGCTTCAATATTAGATGTAAGCTGTGTCTCTTCATGTGCATGATGCTATGGAATCATTTTTATGCTTGACTTTGAAATAAATTTTCCAAGATCTTTTTTGAGCAGTTAACTGGTGTGACAGATGGTGCTTTTTGTCATTTTTTAAATTTGAGCGAACTTTCATTTTCTTCACTTTGTTAGCACAAAAACAACACATTTAAAGTGTCTTGCCCTTTTTCTCAGCAAACTCAAACTATGAGCTTGGAAGAGGTGATAAGGTCGGTGGTTGGAGACCGAAACCAATTCCTAGCCTTGAAGATGTTCGTATCATTCAGATAGCAGGTGGTGGATATCACTGTCTTGCCTTGACTGGTAAAGTGACACCAAAACTTAATGATTGCAGCCACAATTGCAACTTTTTTTCTTTTTTCTTCTTTATCCTTGCCTCCTTTTAGATTGCATAGCATTTTCTACTATTTCTGATTCTTGATCATATTAGCAGATGAAGGTAAAGTACTCTCGTGGGGGTTTGGTGGACATGGTCAGCTGGGCCATTCTTCAATTCAAAGTCAGAAAATACCGGCAGTGATTGATGCTTTGGCTGATCAGCGTGTCATTTATATCGCCTGTGGAGGTTCATCTTCGGCAGCTATAACTGGTGAGTTGAGATATGATCTTAAAATGCATTTTCAGTACCTTTTTTTTTTAATGCAAGAGAAACTCTCCAATCCTACAATCTGGTTGATTCTACAAGGTTGCCGCATACTCTTGCCACGAGTTGCCCCTCTGGTAAATCAAAAAGCTGATGGCATTATATTACTGTCAGTTTTTGTACCGGCAAGATATGATTCTCACTTACTAGACATACTCTAATTTAACTCTTACATCAATTGGCAGTCAGCATTTGAAAGTGCTTTGAACTCGCACTAGTTGGCTTGACTATGATGATGATGGAAAGTCGACCCAAATCTACCTTATTTGTTATTTGGTCCTGCTGCCAACCTATTAATGATTGCAATTTGAAATTTCTTACAAATAATACCTAGGGCAACAAAAAATGTATTCTTCACCATTTTATTGAGTGGGTCTGACTTTTTATGCCAGGTGTTGATAATTTGTTGAATAAACATAATTTGATTTTTATGAAGTTTGGTATGGCCTCATATAGAATATAAGCCTACCCAGCAATTTGCTTGAACTTTTGAGCCAGTTGTTGACGGTGGCTGTCTTCATTTCTTGGTTGCTTTTCAATATCAGCATGCCACATGTTACCCCTGTTTGGCTAGATGCTCTTACTAATGTCAGCTGCATATTGTTTGGAGCGAGGCTTGGAATTGTCTTAACTTCGCATGTTTTTTGTCTTTAAAAGTGCTGTTGTGGTTTCTGTGTAGATAAAGGGAAGCTGTACATGTGGGGAAATGCCAAAGATTCTCAATTGGGAATACCTGGCTTGCCCGAGGTTCAATCATGCCCAGTTGAAGTCAAGTTTCTAATGGAGGATGATGGATTGGGACAGCACAGTGTGCTTTCGGTTTCAGTTGGCGCATCTCATGCAATGTGTTTGGTTTTGAGGTCAAGTTAAAGTTGGTCTTGTTGTTTGGAGGCATGTCAACACAGAGATTTGTCAATCTTGGATATCTTGCAATATCTAGTAGGCTTGGAATTGATACAAATCTGAGGATGAACTAATTTGAGGATGATTAGCAAATGAAAAAAATAGTGCCATGACATTAAGAAGATTAGCTTGTATTGGATCTTCCAGATTCAAGAGGATGTTCTGCCTCTGTCCGTTGTCTGAAATCCTTGCATCACCTGATCTGCTCATCTTTACTTCTCGTTGGTTATTCAAAGTCGTGCTTCCTTTGAAACTAACGTGGTTCCTAATTACTATTGAATGAATGAGAAGGCCATGTATCAACTGACTTCTTTGGTTATGGAAGAGTTCACAATTTTATTGAAGTGGTGGCACAAATGCAAGGTACCTCCATCATCTCATGTAATTCTTGCTATCGTTCCATCATGCAAGCATGTTGTCACAGTAGAAAGCGTGATTTCTAGTGAGTTTTGAGGTGGCTTTCATAATTAACTAGCCGCAGCTAAAATATCTTTTGGGTGATACCGGCTTTTCTTGGTGTTGTCTTTAGGCATGAGTAATTGCTCCATTTATGCGTTTGAGTCTGCCATGAGACCAATCCATGGAAATTCAATGTTGTTTAGTTGAAAATGGTGGTAATCGGTCAGTCTGACAGTTGAAATCAATGTTGAAAATTTGTGATTCATTAAAAAAGATAAAATAAAATCGGGAACAACTAAGAAGTAGTTTGCTTGCCTAGAAATTTGTTGTAGTTGAAAATGGTGGGATGAGAAGTTCTGAACTATTTTCACAACTCGAACCTATCATGCGAGAACCACTACCGCACTGAGAGTAATTAACTGTGCATATCATTATAATATGCCTTTGATATCTAGACAAAGATGATACTTTACAGTAGACCCATCCCTTTTTTGACGTACATCAATTCATTACCTGCAGAAACAGATCCTTGTTATTTTTAGATTCGTTTCTGGTAGTAGGATACGATCTCTGCTAAAGGAAAAACACTCATGTAAACAATACATAAAGGATCTCTTTTTTCATGTGTGAACTACTGGTTCTTTGTGAAGAAAAAAGGTGCCCAGAATGTTCTAAACTATGATATTACTAGAGATTGACTGAATGGAGAGAAGATTTTGGGAGCGTTGTCTCTCTTTTGCTTTATAATCGATCCCATGAAGCTTTGAGCGTGCAACAATCAACTGAAAGCCATTTGAAGTTCCTCTTCTGATGCTAGACAAGGTGCTGATGTTCCCATATGTTGTAGCTGCATATTATCATGCCAAATCATGGAGATAATGCAGCTACTCATCAGTTGGCAGAAATCCCTCATGGGAATGATCCCCATAAATTTGTTAGTTCTGTATGGCTGGAAAGTTTGCAGCGGAAACTATTTCTTCATGTTGCCCATTTCCCAAATTACTTGTTGATCATCAAAAAGCTTGTTTCTGCAGACTTCTGTAATATTTTTTTCTCGAATTGTTTACATATGTTCTGTCTGTGCATCAATCCTCTAGAACAAAATATTCGTAAAAGCAAGGAGTTTTTTTTCTTCAAGACATAGAACTTGGAAATTTTGTGGGCCACTAGTGTTCAGTTTTTCTGTCATTCATTTGGATTTACCTCTAATTGCTCATCGAAGCTCTCTGCACTTGAATTTGCATCCTAAACACTTCATTATACATACATTTAAATCTAAATGGTGTAGGGAAATTATTTTTTCCACACCTAAAATTACTTGGATTACAACAGTAATTTATAGTATAATTTTTTTTTTTTTACATTTTTTCATGTTTTTTTTCCAACTTTCTCCTTTTTTTTTTTACTTTTCTTTTTTTTTTTGCATTTTTTTTCTTTTTTATTTTCAAAATTATTTTTGTTGATTTTACTTTTTAAATAATAAGCTGGTTAAAAATCTTGCTTTATAATTTTTTTTCTTTAAAATAGTGTATATTGTTGCGGTGTTTTCCCACATAATATTTTTATTTTATTTTTTTATTTTTTAAAATTATATTTGTTGATTTTTTTAATATTGAACTAGTTAAAAATTTTGCTTTGTAATTTTTTTTTAAAACACTGGATTCCACACAATGTTATTTCACATAGTTTTTCTATTTTATTTTTTATTTTTTAAAATTATATTTGTCAATTTTTTTTTAATATTGAGCTGATTAAGAATTTAGTTTTGTAATTTTTTTCTTTAAAACATTGTTAATTGCTACAATGTTTGGTTTTTTTTAATGATTTTCTCTGAAATTATCTTTTATCTTTTATTTTTTAATATTGAACTGGTTAAAAATTACAGTTACAATATGTGAGGAAATCACTGTAACTTTCTTCACAAATTAATGTGGATTGCTATAATGTTTTTTTCCCACATAGTTTTTTTCTATTTTATTATGTTTTTCTCTAAAATTGTCTGTCATTTTTATTTTTTAAATATTAAGCTAGTTAAGAATTCAATTACAAGTAAATACAAGTTTTTCCTCACAAAACACTATGGATTTATACAGTTTTTCCTTACATGGTTTTTTTTTTCCAATTTCTTCTGTGTTTTTTTTTTGTAATATTTTTTTTTCAAAATTATCTTCGTCATTTTTTTTTATATTGAGTTGATTAGAATTTAACTTTGTAATAAAGCTTAATCATGTGGGGAAAACATTGTAACTTTCATCACAAAACATTGTGGATTGCTATAGTGTCTCTCCACATGGTTTTTTTTCTTATAATTTTTTCCAAATTATCTTTGTCAATTTTAATTTTTTTTAATATTGAGTTGTTTGAGAATTACAATTACAAGTCATTACAAATAAGGCTAAAGCACGTGGGGAAGCATTGTAGTTTTCATCACAAAACACTGTGAATTGCTACAGTGTTTCCAACATGTTTTGTTCTCTCTTTTTTTGGTGTTTTTTTTGTTATTTTTTTTCTAAAATTATCTCTGTCGATTTTTTTTTAATATTGAGTTAATTAACATTTAGCTTTGTAAATTTTTTTCTTTAATACACTGTGAATTATCACAGTGTTTTTCCATATGATTTTTTTTTAAAATTATCTTTGTCGATTTTTTTAAATATTGATTTGGTTAAAAATTATAATTACAATAAAGCTAAATCATATGAGGAAAGCTACGTTGTTTTTCTCACAAAACACCGTGGATTGCTAAAATATTTCTCTAAATTGTTTTTTATTTTATTTTATTAGGGAAAACACTATAGTTTTCCTTACAAAACATTGTCAATTGCTACCTCATTTTTCCTCATGGATATTTTTCTTTCCAAAATTATCTTTGTTGGTTTTTTTTTTAATATTAAGTTGGTAGAGAATTTAGCTTTGTAATTTTTTTTTCTTTTTATTAACAGAAAAGTTAAATCATATGGCAAAAACAGTGTATCTTTCCTCACAAAATACTGTAGATTGCTACAAATTATTTTGTTCAGTCTCTAGGTTTTTGATCACCAACACAACTTTTTTTTCTATCATGAAATATTTGCTTCATCATACCTTTAGTTTCTGTTACTTATCTAGCGCTAGTTCACAATTATAACACTATTAAGTGCATTTATTTTATAAGCCCGCGGCAGCGTGCGGGCATGTCATCTCGTTTTATTGATAAAACGTGGCAGGAAACATATGAATTAGTAAAATGATATAATATTAAATTTATTTTTAAAAGAAAAGTCTAAACTTGCCTTTTTTTTCTTTCAATCAAATCCTTTTTAATTTTTCTTTTCAATTTTATTTTTCAATATTTCATTGATCTTGAATTGTATTTCATAATTTGTTATAGTTTGCTTTTTACGAAGTTATCGCCTCTCAAATAAACATCTTAATATTTGGTTGGTGGTCAATTACGAACACCTATTTCGATTGAATTCTTTTTAGCTTATTTTTATTATTATTTATTTTCAATTTCGTTCTTATATTTTCCTTGGTGTTCTCAAGTCGGTAGGTCATGACCTGTTGATGCTCGAGTTTATAGGTATTTGCCTTGGAGTTCTCAAATCGGTAGGTCTTTACTCAACAATGCTTGGATCAGTAGGTCTTAGTCTGTTGGTGCTCAAGTATGTGGGTATTTGCCTTAGATTTCTTAGGTCAGTAGGTCTCGGATCGATGGTGCTCGAGGTGATAGGTATTTTACTTGGAGTTTTCAAGTAGATAGGTCATGGCTTAATGGTGCTCGCGTCAATAGGTATTTGGCTTAGAGTTTTCTTGTCGATTGGTATTGACCCATCGGAGCTCGAGTCTGTAGGTATTTTGCCTTGGAGTTCTCGGGTTGATAAATCTCGGCCCGATGATGCTTGGGTTATAGGTATTTTCCTTGTTATTCTCGGGTTGGAAGGTAGTTGACTTGAAGTTCTTAGGTCAATAGGTCTCGGCTCGACAATGCTCGAGTTCCTAGGTATTTGCCTTGTTGTTCTCGGGTCGGTAGGTCTTAGCTTGTCGGTGCTTGGGTTAATAGGTATTTGCCTTGGATTTCCTGGGTTTGTAGGTCTCGGCCTGACGGTGCTCGATTCAATAGGTATTTGACTTTGAGATCGGCATGACTCAACCTGTCAATGCTCTTGTCTGTAGGTAAATGCCTTGGATTTCTTGAGTCAGTAGGTCTCAACCTGTCAATGCTCGAGTGTGTAGGTATTTGCCTTAGATTTCTTGGGTCAGAAGGTATTGACATGTTGAAACTCAGGTCGGTTGGTATTTCCCTTTGAGTCTAAGGGTCGGTAGGTCTCGACTTGGTTGTGCTATGGTTGGTAGGTATTTTCCTTGGAGTTTTTGGGTGCTAATTCTTTGCCTATTGGTGCTCGGGTCTAAAGGTATTTGTCTTTGATTTCTTGGGTTGGTAGGTCTCGACCTGTCGATGCTCGGGTTGGGTTGTATTTGCCTTGAATTTCTTGGGTTGGTAGGTCTCGCCACGAAGGTGCTAAGGTCGGTAGGTATTTGTGTAAATCCCATTCTTAATAGTGGAATTTTCAACTGAGAAACAATAAATCAAGAAATATTTGTTATGACTAGAGATAAAAATCCTGTAAATTAGTTAAAATTCTAGGCAAGAATAAATATGATGTTGCATACAAAAAAATATTGATGGATTGGAGTTTTGATGAAAATAACATTTAGAATATAAAATGAATGACATTATTGAAATTATAGAGAGAAATCCATATCATTTTCCGTTAAAACGTGCCGGCCATTGTTAAGAGAGCAACTTAGAGAATTTTGTTTTTCTCCTCTTTTATTGTTTTACTTGCTCGAGTCCATAGGGCTTTAGCCTCCCATATAAGCTGGTTATGTTTACGTCCTGTAAGAAAGAGATGGTTTTGTAGCTGTTTCTTATCACTTTAATGCAAGACTAACCATTCTGTCACTCAAGGACCAGTTTGGTTTGGTTTGGTTTCCTTAGGGTTGGCTGCTTTTGGTTTTTTAGCTTAAAATGGGAACAAAGGGTTGGTTGCTTTTGGTCATTGCCATAACAGGTATAATTCCCTAGTGTTTTAACTTTAGAGCACGTTAAGGAGTTGAAGTGAGTAGTTTTGGATCTTCATAGTTTGTTTAGGGCCCTTGGAGTTAATTAAACCTGTGGACTCCCTGAGCTCATAAATAATACAATAGCTCATAGCACTTTTTACCAAAAATAAAAAAATAAAATTTGTTGCATGTATTTATGTACTTTATATTAAGTTTATAAATCCTATTAGAACATGTATCAAATTAAGTTTCTAAACCAACATACACAAACCTTTAAAAACTAACTTGTGTTCTCAAAACCTAATAAAAAAATATTTTGTTATTCGTCTTTAATGTTTAACTGTTTAAGGTTCAAGGACTTACATCAAACCTTTTTCTTGACTGTTAAGAGGAGTAGTATATTTCTTGAATTTTTTATACAAATAAGGTTTTAAGTTTAATATTCACTGACATTAAAGTCAAGATTATTAAAATTTCACTGTGTAATATTTACTAATGTTAGAATTGAGAATATTATTTTTCAGTCCAATATTTATTGATTTTAGAGTTAGGAATATCAAGTTTTCTTTATGTAATATTCATCAATGCCAGTATTGAGAGTATTATTTTCATTCAAATATTCATTGATGCCAAAGTCATGGATATAATGCATTTTCAGTATAATATTCACCAATGCCAAAATTAAAAATATTATTTTCAGTATAATATTCATTTATGCTAAAGTCAAGAGAATAAAGATACCATAGAAAATATGACCTCATCTAGGCTTCTTTTATGGACCTTTCTTAGGACATCTAGGTTTGAACCATTAATAAAGGTTTAAATCATTATAGTGAACCTCTTATCACTCTGTATATATACCGCTAACAGATTAAGCACAACAAAGTATTAGTAATTTTAAAACAAGATTAGTAATGCAATTTATCTTAGGTATGACACTTTAAGATGATAATATCTTTTCCCTAACATAAACAATCATTTATATTAAATCTTTGATGATCAGTCAAGGTTTCTAGTGACTTGAGACATAGCTAGAATAATTTTTTAGAGGGGTCCAAAATTAATATAACAAGATATATAATTTTTTTCTAATATATCATACATAAGTTGTTAACACAAATTAAATTAAAACTAATAAAAAAAGTATTCTTACATATTTATTTTAATTGTGCTCGTCGTTTTTTCATGGAATAGATATCATCAATTATAATATCTATTGTAAATTTTTCAGCAATTTCTTTTTCTATATAAACAATCAAATAATATATAAGAAAATCATCCTTCATTCAATTGCGAAGTCTTGTTTTAAAAATCTTCATTGCTGAAAAAACTCATTCAGTAGTTGTTGTCAAAACAAGAAGAGTCAAAATAAGCTAAATTAATCTGTCAATTAGTGAATAATGGTTGATTTTTTAGTTTCTAACAATCCTTAACATAAATAAACAATCAATGAAAAATTCTTTAACTCTGGAAGATTGGAAACATCAAACTTATAATGTTGTAACTAGAATCTCAAATGAATTTTTTATTGGTTAGAAAAATCTTCATGATAGAACTTATGAACAAGCCTACTTATATCTTCAACATTGAATAATTTGTAGATATTTTTATAATCAAAAGTTGTACTCAACATGAGAAGCTCGGTTGCCTGCTCACTGAATCTATTATTTAGCTCTTGTAATTGTTGATCAATGATAGATGTAAATATATCAACTCGGTAGTGATGCTTAATTGTTATTGATTTTTTTTTAAGGAGAGATTGTCCCAAATTAGAAAAACAAACACCCCTATTAGAAACTTCAATGTCTCGATGCTTACAAAATGATGTCACTTCCTCTAAAAGAGTTTTCCAACCATCATCTCTTAACTTTTAAAGAATTCTTTCTGCTAGACACTAAATACATAACATTTAAAATGTCTTAAGATTTCTATAGCAAGGTTTGGTAAAGAATATCAATAATTCCCATAACATTCTTCATTACATGTAAGATGATTGTAAAATCAAAAGATATTAGCAACATAATTGCAAAAATTGCATCACCACGTTGAGAATAAGTAGATACATTTGAAGCAATGTTCTCAAGAACCAAACAAGTTGCGTCGTATATTTTTATCAGATTACAAATTGATTTAAAGTGCGAATCCCATCTACTATCTCCAAGTCACTACAAACCACCTACTTGACTAGCTTATTTACTCTTTTTAATCTCACTAATATCAATTAATGTTCAATTGTAGTTGATTAAAAGCTTGACTAATAACGTTAACAATAAAAATCATGTTATAAAAAAAGGTGTGAACATGAGATACTTCTCTGGCTGCAACAATAAGAGTCAATTGTAATTGATGGGCTAAACAATATACATAATATACATAAAGACAATCTTTAATGAATAAAACTTGCAATCCATTCCACTCTCCATACATGTTACAAGCACCATTATACCATTGACCTCTAAAATTTTGAATATCAAGATTGTGATGAGATAAAACAGAGGAAATCTCTTTCTTAAGATTTAAAGCAGTTATATCTTTGATGTGCACTATATTCAAAAAATATTTTCGTATAAATCCACTTCTACCAATAAACTTAATAACAAAGATTATTAACAATAAACTAAAACTGCTCAGTGTTTCACTATGCAAGTCCACAATGAAACGCTGAGCTGTCTTCTTTTTCTTTCTTTTTATTTCTTTTTGTTTTTTTTGTTTTTGTTTTTTTTTGTTTTTTTTCGTTTTCTATGCCTTTATGAGTTTTTTTTTTGCTTTTTTCTTTGTTTTTTTTTCTTTTCATGAATTTTTTTTGTTTAATTTAGTTTGTTAATGTTAATTTTTTTCATATAGTTATCAGATTTTCATGACACGGATTCCGGGTTTGAACGGTTAACCTGATTTGACGAGTTAACTTGAAATATTTTTTTTTGCTTTTTTTCTTTTCAATTAATTAAATTATAACTAAAACGGCTCAGTTTGTTACTGTGGACTGCATAGTGCAGTCCACAGTAAAAGAAGAGCTTTTTTTTTCATTTTTTTAGTTTTTTTTTCTTTTCGTTTTCTGAGCTGTCTTTTTTTCCATTTTTTTATGCCTTTAGGTTTTTTTTTGTTTTTTTAATTTTTTTTCTTTTAATAAATTTTGTTTGTTTGTTAATGTTAATTTTTTTTATTTAGTTATCAGACTTTTATGACACAGATACCAGGTTTAATAGGTTAACATGATTTGACGAGTTAACCCATAAATT
>Ga0325401_1002064_pt1 | contig 17577 bp, 13 predicted proteins | sample PopdelMetagenome_FD_205666 | JGI IMG/M metagenome (GOLD analysis project Ga0325401, IMG submission 205666) | Populus deltoides microbial communities from Bellville, Georgia, United States - Xylem-PdKOR-R2 | ecosystem: Host-associated > Plants > Phyllosphere > Stem > Wood/Secondary xylem | place...
TCGCATATATGCGAGGGGTTTTTTGTTGCTAGGTTGGTAGCTGTCTGTTGTCCGAATAATCACGCATAAAGTTGCCTGGCGCGATACGTTATAAGTTAAGTATTCTTAAGTTGCTGAAAATCAACAAGCGTGAATTAGATATAAGCTTAATTGACCCTGTCTTTTGACCAAAATGCACCCCGCCTTTCCTGTGGAGAGCCCAGTACATTTGACTTGCTTAAGCGCCAATTCAGTACAGTATATAAAGATCTTCCCCTCCTAAAACCATGCCTTTATGACGAACTCTTCTTTACTCAACTTTCTTGCGCTCCTACTGGTCTGCGCGCCCAAGACCGATGCTAATGCTGCTCCGGTTGCAAAAGCCCTAGGTTCTAATTTTGGAACAGCAAACCCTACTAGTCAAAAAAAATCCGCTGCTACGCAATCGTTTGCAAATTTTGTAGACGGCTCCTATAACGATTGCGGAGCGGAAGATCCCATCTTGGTAAAAGGGAAAGTGGTAGGGCCAAACAATGAAGGAATACCTGGTGCCACTGTCGTCGTGAAAGGCACCACGCTCGGTACTACTTCTGATGCAGCAGGTAGCTTCAGCTTAACGCTCCCTGATGCCAATGCCACTTTGGTAGTCTCTTCTATCGGATTTGCCAATCAAGAAATACCAGTTAAAGGGCGTACAGATCTCACCATCACCCTACAAAATGACACAAAAGCACTAGATGAAATTGTAGTAGTCGGCTATGGTACACAGCGGCGTCAGGATGTAACGGGGGCTATTTCAACCATCAAAGCGGAAGATATTCGTACGCAAGGGTCTAATACCGTGCAGAAGTCCTTGCAAGGGCGTATTGCTGGAGTGCAGATTGAGTCGTCGGGAGGGAGCCCAGGTTCTGGCGTACGGGTTTCCATTCGAGGCACTGGTTCGCTCACCGGTAACGATCCGCTCTATATCGTGGACGGCGTGCAGGTAGACAACATCAACAACCTGCAACCCACGGATATTGCCACGTTCAACGTGCTGAAAGATGCATCGGCGGCCGCTATTTACGGCTCTCGCGCCGCGAACGGAGTGGTGCTAGTCACGACGAAAAGCGGCCGGAAAGGCGAAAATAAAATCGACTTCAATGCCTACTATGGGGTGCAGCAGATTGGTAAAAAGATCGACGTACTGAACGCTTCCCAATGGGCTAATGTAAGTAACGCCGCTCACGACAATGCTGGCCTACCCCGCCTCGACATTGCGAAAAACCCTGAAACGCTAGGAGCAGGTGCCGATTGGCAGAAGGAAATCTACCGCACTGCCCCTATGCAGAACTACACGTTGGGCGCGAGTGGCGGCGGCGAAAACTTTACCTACAGCTTATCGGGGGGCTACCTCGATCAGCAGGGTATCGTGAAGAAAACGGACTACGATCGGTGGAACCTACGCATCAAGTCGGACTTTACGAAAGGCCGAGTGCGCATCGGTCAAAGCGCTATTCTGAGTCGGGAATACTGGCGCGGTATGGCTGGCGGCTGGGGCGGGCAGGGAGGCAATCCAGTAGGCTCGGCGCTGAAGATGATTCCTGTTTTTCAGGTGTATGACCCAACAGCCGTGGGTGGCTACAGCGGGGCGTCGGGCCCGGTCGTGAACGTCGCTAACCCGGTTGCGCAGCTTAACCTAGAAGTGCCCGAAACAAGAACTACCACCGCCATCCTGAATGGGTTTGCGGAAGTATCAATCGTGGATGGACTGAGCTACCGGCTAAACTTAGGATACACCAACACTTTTGGCTCGTACAACGACTACATTTATCCGTATAAAGTCGGCGCGCTTTTCAACAATGCCGACGCGGATCTTTCTCAGAACAAGAGCGAAGCTAGTCTCTTCCTGCAGGAACACACACTGACGTATACCAAGTCGTTCGGTAAGCATAACCTCAATGCTCTAGTTGGCTACACCTTCCAGAATCAGAAGTACAATGTACTGAGCGGTTCCAAAAGTGGTATGCCTACGGGCATTATGGTGCTGAATGCTGGCACTACCAATATTGCGAGTGGAGGCTACATGCGGGAAAGCGCGCTGATTTCGTACCTAGGTCGGTTGGTGTATTCTTACGACGACCGGTACGTAGTGACCGGTACCTTTCGCCGGGATGGTTCGTCTCGCTTTGGACCCGCCTACAAGTATGGCGACTACCCCTCCATCGCGGTGGCCTGGAATGTCGCAAACGAAAGCTTCTTTCAACCCCTGCAAGACGTCGTAACGAATTTTAAACTGCGTTCGAGCTATGGTGTGCTAGGAAGCCAAGAGCTGCAAGATTATCAGTACGACCCTATTATTGCTTCCAACACCAACTATGTAATCGGGCAAGGGCAGCAACTGTGGCCCGGCGCCATCCAAACGGCTTTCGCCACGCCGAACATTAAGTGGGAATCTTCTAAAACCTTTGACGTCGGTACGGACCTAGGTTTCTTTCAGAACAAGCTGACGTTGACGGCCGATTACTTCATGCGCCGCAACTCTGACGTGCTGCTGCAAGTGCCGATTCCGCTCTCGACTGGTGCCAGCGGGACTAGTCCCTACATCAACGCCGGGCAGATTACAAACAAAGGTATTGAAGCGGCTCTGGCCTATAACAACAGCGTAGGAGAGTTCAACTACCAGGTAACGGGTACCTTCACCGCTGTCAAAAACCGAGTAGATTTCCTCGGTACAGGTACGCAGCAGATTTCGGGCGGCCAACCGACGCACCACGGCGCTTCGGCTACCATTACGCAGGCTGGCGGCCCTGTAGGCGCTTTTTACTTGATCAAAACGAACGGCATTTTCAACTCGCAGGATGAAATCAATGCTTACAATGTTGAAGGTAAACTGATCCAGCCCAGTGCCAAGCCCGGCGACGTTAGGTTTGTGGATTTCAACGGCGACGGTACGATCAGCCAAGATGACCGTCAATACTGCGGTAGTCCAACGCCAAAGTTTAGCTACGGATTTGGCTCCAATGCTTCTTGGCGCAACTTCGACCTGAGCTTCTTCTTCCAGGGCACATACGGCAACAAGATCTACAATGGCATCCGCGAAGACCTGGAAGGGATGAACCTAGAGTTCAACTACTCGCCGGCCACCATAAATGCCTGGACGCCCGACCGCCACACGGATTTCCCACGGGCGGTCATCAACGACCCCAACCTCAATAGCCAGACCTCTGATCGGTTTCTGGAAAGCGGCTCCTACATGCGCTTGCGCACCTTACAGCTAGGATATACGCTACCCAAAGGGGTATTAAACGCGGCCAAAATCAGCAGCTGCCGCTTCTACGTGAGCTTCGATAACTTGTTCACCATCACCAAGTACACGGGCTTCAACCCCGACCTAGGTCGGTATGCTGCTGGTACTACTGGTGGCGGTATTCTGGATCGGGGTGTTGATTTCCCCCACGTAGCATATCCGCTGGCGCGCACTTCTCTGCTTGGCGTGCAGGTTTCCTTCTAACAACGCAACTCCCACGAAAATGAAACGAGTTATATACGCTTCTTTCTTGCTGCTGAGCCTCGGAGCCTGCACCAAGGAGCTCGATCAGGTGAACCCCAACTCAGTGGTGTTGACCAACTATTGGAAAACGGATGCCGATTTTTTGTCTGGCTTGTCGGGCACGTATAAGGTTTTTCACGATGTGAACAACGGCTACTTTGGGGTGCGTGGCATTGAGCTGAGCAATGGCCGCGGCGACGACTTCTTTATCCGTAATGACGTGAAGGACTTGTACCAGCTTTCTACCTTCACTAACAACCCGACAACGGGTACGCCGGGTGGTATTTTCACGGGCTTTTACACCGGTATCTTCCGGGCAAACCAGGTGATTGAGCAAGCGGGCAAGAGCAGTCTGGCCGACGACGCGAAGAAGCAATACATTGCCGAAGCACAGTTTCTGCGGGGCCTTAACTACTTCTTCCTGGCCATAAATTTTGGCTCGGTGCCCATTATCACCAAGGTTCCTATTGAGCGAGCCGACTACTTTGTGGCGCAGTCGCCGGAAGCCGATGTGTGGGCGCAGGCCGTGAGCGACTTGCAGGCGGCAGCCGCCAATTTGCCGACCACGTATCCTGCTGCCTGGGTTGGCCGGGCCACAAAGGGGGCTGCTATCGGTATGCTAGGTAAGGCATATGTGTACCAAAAGACCTGGGCCGAGGCAGAGAAGGCCTTCAAGCAGCTAGCTCAGGCCAACGGCACCGCCCAAGCGCCCTACACGTACGATTTGGTGACCAACTTCGAAGACAACTTCTCGAAAGGAACGGACAACAACATAGAGTCACTCTTCGAAATTCAGAACCAGAACGTGGGCGGCTCGCAGCCATGGGCTGGGGAGAATGCCAACGAGTCGCTAGGGGTAACGACGGCTCAGGAATTTGCGCCGACGGAAGTTGCCGGCTGGTTTGAGGTGTCGCCCACCGACAAAGTATTCAACGAGTTCAAGAAGGAAAAAGCCGTTGACGGTGACTACGACGCGCGGATGTACACCACCTTGGTGTGGGATTATCCGGGCGCTATGTACTACAACAAGCCTTTCAAGGACTTCAAATTAGTCTTCGGCTACAGCTCCTTAATACGGAAGTACCAGAACTGGCGCGAGAACAACGAAGGCATCTGGATTTCGGAAATCAACGAAAAGGTGCTGCGCTACGCCGATGTACTGCTCCTCTACGCCGAAACGCTGACGATGCAAGGCCGAACTGCTGAAGCGTATCCGCTGGTGAACCGCATCCGGTCGCGCGCCAAGCTAGCTCCGCTGGCCAGTGGTTTCACCGCCGACCAGATGATGGCCGAAATCCGGCACCAGCGCATGCTGGAATTCTTCCGGGAAGGGCAACGCTTCTACGATCTGAAGCGCTGGAACTTACTAGAACAGGAAATCAAGAGTAGCGACAAAGTGGGCCGGGAATTCTTCTCCTCGAAGTTTGCTTATTTCCCCATTCCGCAAGGTGAGCTGAATACCAACCCGAACATCAAGCAGAACTCGGGTTGGTAAGAGTAAAATGCTTTATATAAACAACGGCCCCCTTTGCCAGAAGCAAGGGGGGCCGTTGTTTTGCACTAGAACCTAGGTAAAGCCTATTCTACTACCAGACGGCCCGTGTAATATTCGCCATTAGGTGCAGTGGCCTTTAGTGCGTATAAGCCAGCGTGCAGGCCCGGTAACGAAAGCTGCGCGACTTCGGAGCTAACCGTCTGTTGGTGTACAATACGTCCTGTTACATCGCTTAAATGAAGAACCGTTCCCTTCGGCAAAGCACCTAGCTTAACGTCCGCAGTACCACGCGCCGGCGACGGATAAAGGGTAAGGGCTTGGGTTTCGTGGCGGTTATTTGCATTCAGGACAGTGTTACTTAGGCGGGCAGCGAAGCTAAAAGGTCCGGCAGAACTTACTTGCAGTAACGAGCCGAACGCAGTGTTATAGGTAGCCTGCCCGTGGACATAAATATTACCATTAGCATCTGTAGTTAAACTGTTGATCATCTCATAACCATGAGGACCGCCCGCTTGCTGTGCCCACTGTACTGTGCCCTGATCATTGAAACGGGTAAGAAAGATGTCGATGTCACCACGACTTGTCAGCGACACACCAGGAGTTAGCGCAATGGTGTTAGTAAAGTAGCCTCCCAGTAGCAGATCACCATTAGAAGAAAAAGTTATTGCGCCGCTATGATCAAAGCCGGTACCTCCAACGCTACGAGCCCAACGTGGCGCACCGGTAGCATCGTACTTAACCAAGAAAGCATCATTTTGACCTTGACTGGTCAGGGTATACGGGCCAAAAGAGGCATTTAAATTACTTCCTGAACCCGGACCAAAGTCTCCTGTGACATAGCTATTCCCCGCAGCGTCAGTAGTCACTTTCGTGAGTAGAACGTTCCCACTACCAGTGCTTGCCGATTGGCTAACCCACTGTGGATTACCTTGCGCGTCGTAGCGCGCTAAGAAGAGCGCCTGTTGTGTGGGGGAGCAGGATACGGTATGTGAGCCAAAACGTAAACTACCCGACAAGGTACCACCTAAATACGCGGCGCCTGTTGCATCGACGCTTAAGCTGCCTGCAACACGGGCAATGGCTTGAACCTGCGTTACGGTTTCGATAGTAGCGGCTTTTGCCCACTGAACTGCACCATTGGGCGAGAGTTGTAATAGCACGGGAGTAGTACCAGTTGGAATTTCTACCTGAGTTGCGTCGAAGCTTGCTTGGCCTTTTAGGTCGGCAGCCACATATACTACACCTGTTGAACTCACGGCTATGGCTTGGCCATAGAGCATATCAATGCCCGCATGTGAGCCACCAAAGTTGCGCGCCCATAATAGTGTGCCTGCTGGGTCGTACTTAGCTACATACAAGTTCGTACTACCAGCAACACTGCTAGTGAGCGTGATATTACCGTCAACAAAAGTTGTTGTAGTCTCCATCGTTCCAACCACATATACATTGCCAGCAGCGTCTAGCTTCACATCTACCGGACGCTCTTCGCGGGAACCAGTGATCTGACGAACCCACAAAACAGCGCCTTGTGCGTCGTGTTTGGCTACAAAACTGTCACCAGAGGAGGAGGGCTCGTAGCTAGTCAAAATAGTATTGCCGAATGTGGCATTACCTAGAAAGCTACCAATGATGATACTATTACCTCCTGCATCAGTAGCGGCAGCTGGGATGATAGAACTAGCTAGGGGGATACGCTTGGCCCATTGCCAGTCAGGCGCTGCCGATTGGGCTTGGCTGGTAGATAAAGTAGTACTCAGTAAGAGGGCCGTGGCCGTTAACACACGAATACTGGTAAGCTTTAAGGAAACGGACATAGTAAGGAGTAAATGGATAGTGTGGAAAGAGTAATCGAGGGTTGAAAACCAGGAAACAGCTAAGCGTATCTGCTCCGATTTTATCTACAGATACACTTCAAACGCTTAAAGTTGCTTAATACTATATAAATACAGTTTATTATTTAACGAATTTTTGCTGGTAGCTAAGCGCTGAAAACCAGCTAATGAAAAAAGGCTGACCTTCAGAAAGGTCAGCCTTCGAGCAATAATAGGTAAGTCCTTTGAGGTCAGTGCCAATTCATGTTTTGCAGTACAACCCGATAGCCGTCTGCATCCTCAAACGTGACGCCGTGTATATCCCAATAAGAGTTGTATGCTGCAACTGATTCGAAGCCATGCTCCCGCATGCGGCTTACTGCTTGTTGCCACTCAACGAGGTCTGGAAGGTAGAAAACCAGCAGATTATCTTGGCTAGGTGCGCCCGCTACTACGTGCCCACGGTGATAGGTGAATTCAAAATGATAGGGGTAGCCGCGCTGGCCTAACATAATGCCATCAAAGCCGTTGTGATCTTCAAACTGATACAACACTTCTAAACCTAGGCCGTCGCGGTAGAAAGGTAGAAGCGCCTCGATGCTGTTTGTCGGACGCGCAACCCGTAGGATGGGCGCTGTCATTAGAACCACTCCGCCATGCGTGTGGCGAGTTGTTCGAGGTAGACCTGGTCGTCGTGGTCGAAATCGTTGAGTTGGTCGCTATCCACGTCGAGTACCATCACGACGCGACCTTCTTTCAGCACGGGCACTACGATTTCGGAGCGCGAAGCACTGCTGCACGCAATGTGTCCCGGAAACTGATCGACATCGGGTACTAACACGGTTTGGGCTTGCGCCCAGCTAGCACCGCAAACGCCCTTGCCGTGCCGGATACGTGTGCAAGCCACCGGGCCTTGGAATGGACCTAGCACTAGTTCATTGTCTTTCACCAAATAAGCGCCCACCCAAAAGAAGTTGAACGCTTGTTTCAGGGCCGCCATGGTATTAGCTAGGTTGGCGGTGAGGTCGGGTTCGCCTGCGGTCAGCGCTTCTATCTGTGGGAGAAGCTGTTGGTATTTCTCTGCTTTGGTAAGAGTTGCGTCAAGAATGAGGTCTTCAGCCATGCGTTTGTTAACGAGTATGCGTGTTTAGTCTCTGGTAGGTTCTGTCGAAAGTGGCAAGCTAGATCTACCTATTTTGGTACACAAACAGTTCATCGGGGCCAAAGGTGAGATGTTCGTGTAAGCCGGCCAAACCTAGCTTTGGGGCCAGAATACCACCGCCCAGCTTCTTGCTATTGCGCAGCACCCTAGCTTCATCCCACAAACCATCCCGCATCAAGGAGTTAAGTACTGTAGGTCCGCCCTCTACTAGCACCGATTGCACATTGCGGCGGTACAAATCAGCGAACAGTTGAGGAAATAAATCGTCGGCTTCAGCAAGCTCCACAAATTCTAGATTTGGCTTGCTGTCCCGTTTGCGGTACGTGTAGACCAAGGTTGGGATTTGCCCATTAAGTACATGATGGCTCGGGGGTAAGCTTAGGTTTTTATCAATGATGACGCGCAGAGGCGCTTGTCCAAACCACTCGCGCACATTTAAGTTAGGGTTATCGTGCAAAGCGGTGCGCGTACCAATCAGAATGGCTTGCTCGTCGGCGCGCCATTGGTGTACTACGGCGCGGGCTAGTTCTCCACTAATTTGAATGGGCTGAAAATAAGGGCCCGCTAAGAAGCCATCCGACGTTTCGGCCCACTTCAGCACTACGTAAGGGCGCGTTTTCTCTTGGAAAGTAAAAAAGCGCCGGTTCAGCCAACGTCCCTCTGCGCTTAGCACGTCTGTTTCGACGTGAATACCCGCAGCTCGTAACTTCTCAATGCCCCGGCCGGCCACCAACGGATTAGGGTCTAAGTTGCAGATAATTATCTCTTTCACTTGCTTAGCAATCAGCAGATCGGCGCAGGGGGGCGTTTTGCCGTGGTGCGAGCAAGGCTCTAGGGTCACGTATACCCGGCTTTCAGGCAGCAAGTGTTCCTCCGTCACCGAAGCAATGGCATTTACCTCCGCGTGCGGACCGCCATATTGCCGGTGCCAGCCTTCGCCAATAATGCGACCTTGGTGCGTGATAACACAGCCTACCACGGGATTAGGCCGGGCATAGCCGGTGCCAAGCCGAGCTAGATCGAGGGCGCGGCGCATCATCAAGGTGTCAAAATCGTTCATGGCGGGTGGGAGGTGAAAGGGTGAGTAGTGAAATGGTGAAGTTGTGCGTTTATGTTGTTAGAACAATACCCTATTCTTGTCTTTCGCAACTTCGTTACCTCCTACTTACCCTGCCGATGCCTACCATTCGCCAGCTAACGGCCGATCTTACCACGGCGCTAACGTCCGTGTACCCTAGCTCCGAAGCAGCGGCAGTTGCTAGTTTGGTGGTAGAGCATCTCTTGCAACTAACTCCGCTTCAGCTGCGCATGCGGGCCAACGAAGAAGTGGCGCCGGCTACCGCGGCGCAAATTCCTGCTCTGCAAGCCCGGCTCCTGCGCCACGAGCCAGTGCAGTACGTGCTAGGAGTAGCCTGGTTTGCCGACATGGAGCTGGAAGTGACGCCCGCTACGCTCATTCCTCGCCCCGAAACTGAGGAACTAGTCCGACTAATCGCGACAGAGCAGCGAGGCCGTGCTAGGCTGGTGGTGCTAGATGTAGGTACTGGGAGTGGTTGTATTCCATTGGCCTTGAGCCAAGTGCTGGAGAAAGCCCGGATTCTAAGCGTCGACGTTTCAAGCGAGGCGCTGGCTGTGGCCCGCCGCAACGCCGCCCGTTACCAAGCGCCCATCGAGTTGCAGCAAGTTGATATTCTGCGCGAAACGCCACCGAACCTAGGTCCGCAATCGTTGGACGTGTTAGTCAGCAATCCGCCCTACGTGCTAGAGCAAGAACGGCCCCTGATGCGCGCCAACGTACTCGACTACGAGCCAGCTACAGCATTGTTCGTCCCCGATGACGACCCACTCCGCTTCTACCGGCGCATTGCCGAATTGGGCCAAAACTTGCTCCGGCCGGGTGGCACCCTCTACTTTGAAATCAACGAACAGTATGCTGCGTCTTTGCAAGATGTACTCATTGAGCTAGGTTACAGCCAGATACAGGTACATCAAGATTTGTTTGGCAAAGATCGGCTGTTGCGCGCTAGTTGGAGCTGAAAAGTTTGGATGAACCTAGGTAACCGGCTTACTTTTCTCACTATCAAGTCTCACAAGTACTAAAAACGTTACCTTTGCCCGCTAAAAAGGCGGTTTGCCTGCCGCATTCATCTTCTCCGCTTTCCGTGACCGAAACGCCTGCTTACTTCGTGCACCCAACGGCCGTCTTGGATGAGGGGTGTCGCATCGGGGATGGGTGCCGCATCTGGCACTTCTCGCACCTGATGCCCGGCTGCGAGCTAGGCGAGCGGTGTAGCATCGGGCAGAACGTAATGATTGCCGACAGCGTGCGGCTCGGCCGCAACGTGAAGGTGCAAAACAACGTGAGTCTCTACAGTGGGGTAATATGCGAAGATGATGTGTTCCTGGGGCCATCCGTCGTTTTTACTAATGTCAAGAATCCACGTAGTGCCGTGCCTCGCCGGGGTGCCGAGCACTACCAAACTACTTATCTAGAGCGAGGGGTGAGCATCGGCGCCAATAGCACCATTGTGTGCGGCGTGCGGCTTGGCCAGTACGCTTTCGTTGGGGCCGGCTCCGTCGTGACGAAGGATGTAGCGCCGTTTGCTCTGGTATATGGTAATCCGGCCCGCCCGCATGGGTGGATGAGCACGCACGGTCACCGGCTCGTGTTCGATGCGGCCGGGCACGCTACTTGCCCCGAAAGTGGCGAGCAGTACGAACTAACGGCTGCCAAACAGGTAAAACGCATTTCTACCAGTCAGAATTTATAACGCATACTCTTAGGATTTCCGTCGTGTACGAGCAGTTACTTCAAAAGCAGGCCAAATTGGCCGTTATTGGCCTAGGATATGTGGGCCTGCCGATTGCCCTCGAGTTTGCCCGCAAGCTTCAGGTTATCGGCTTCGATATCAACGCCGCCCGCGTCGAGATGATGCGCAACCACGTAGACCCCAGCGGGGAGTTGGAAACCAAAGATTTTGAGGGGTGCGACATTACGTTCACCGATTCACTTGATGTGCTGCGCGAGGCGCAGTTCTTCATTGTGGCCGTGCCCACGCCCATCGATGAGCACGCCATGCCCGACCTGAAACCCTTGCTCGGGGCCTCTACCAGCGTAGGTAAAGTGCTGAAGCCGGGCGACTATGTAGTGTTTGAATCGACGGTGTACCCGGGCTGCACCGAGGAGGACTGTATTCCAGTGTTAGAAAAGCTCTCGGGATTGAAGTTCTCAGCCGACTTTAAAGTGGGCTACTCGCCCGAGCGGATCAACCCCGGCGACAAAGAGCACACGCTGGCGCGCATTGTGAAGGTGGTATCGGGGTGCGACGATGAGTCGCTCGATGTCATTGCCAAGGTGTACGAGCTAGTCGTAACGGCGGGCGTGCACCGGGCCAGCAGCATCCGCGTGGCCGAAGCAGCCAAAATCATCGAAAATACTCAGCGCGACGTGAATATTGCCCTGATGAACGAGCTGTCGATGATTTTTGACCGCATGAGCATCAACACCTATGAGGTATTAGAGGCTGCCGGTACAAAGTGGAATTTCCTGAAGTTCTCGCCCGGCTTGGTTGGCGGTCACTGCATTGGGGTCGATCCTTACTACTTAACCTACAAGGCCAAAGAGCTAGGGTATGATGCCAAAGTGATTTTGTCGGGGCGCACTACCAACGACAACATGGGTGCCTACATCGCCCGTAAGACGGTGCAGATGATGATCAAGCAGGGCAAGGATGTAGCCAAAAGCAAGGTGCTTGTGATGGGGGCTACGTTCAAGGAGAATGTGGAAGACATCCGCAATTCCAAAGTAGCCGATGTTATTCAGGAGCTGAAAAACTTCTCCGTTAACGTTGATATCATCGATCCGCACGCCGATTCTGATGAGTTGCACCACGAGTATGGCTTCCGCCTAACGCCTGCTGGGAGCATCAGCCAGGACTACGATGGGGTGATTGTGGCTGTGAGCCATAAACCGTATCAAGAACTCACTGAAGCTTATTTTGAGTCGATTACCTCACCCAACGCCGTGTTAGTCGACATCAAAGGGTTGTTTCGTGGTAAGGTCAATAATCTGCAATACTGGAGTTTATAAGTATAAAACAGCTGCTGAGTAGTTGAGCAGTCGTTTTGTCTCATGAAATGGCTCAGCTACTTAATTACTCATAAAAAAGACCATGGAACGAGTAAAGATTTTGGTGACGGGCGGCGCAGGCTTCATTGGCTCTCACGCAGTGGTGGAACTGTACGAAGCGGGTTTTCAACCTATTATCGTCGATGATTTCAGCAACTCAAGGGACTCGGTACTGCGTGGCATTCAGGATATCCTAGGAGTTGAAGTTCCCTCTCATAACATCGATTGTGGAAATGCCGAAGCGTTGCGGGGAGTACTCTCGCAGGAGAAGGCTATTCGAGGTATCATCCATTTCGCCGCCTTCAAAGCAGTCGGTGAGTCGGTGCAAAAACCCTTGGCGTACTACCACAATAACGTGGGGTCGTTGATAACTTTGCTTACCGTAATGCCGGAGTTTGGCATCAAAAACTTTGTTTTTTCTTCTTCTTGTACGGTCTACGGTATTCCTGATCAGTTGCCCGTAACGGAGCAAACGCCTACCAAGCCCGCTACTTCGCCCTACGGTAATACCAAGAAAATCTGCGAAGATATTTTGACGGATGTAGCTAAAGCAGATGACTCTTTGCGCACCATTCTATTACGCTACTTCAATCCTATTGGGGCGCATCCATCCGCCAAAATTGGGGAGCTGCCCCTAGGTGTACCGCAGAACTTAGTGCCTTTCATCACACAGACTGCCGCCGGTATTCGGGAAAAGCTAACCATTTACGGTAACACGTATGATACCCCCGACGGCACTAATATTCGAGACTACATCCATGTGGTAGACCTGGCAAAAGCACACGTAGTGGCCGTACAGCGTCTATTGGATGAAAAAGGCGAGAAGGTAGAAATTTTTAACGTTGGTACGGGTCGTGGTAACACTGTTTTAGAAGTGGTACATGCCTTTGAACGCGCAACGGGCGCAAAGCTAAACTACACCATTGGGGCGCCACGCACCGGCGATGTTCCTGCCATCTACGCCGATGTAACAAAGGCCACGAACGAACTCGGTTTCAAAACCACCTCAACGCTGGACGAAGCCTTGGCTAGCGCCTGGAAATGGCAGCAGTCGTTGGAAAACAAGTGAGTAATAGTCCTAATTGAGGAAGGTCATCCGTAGGTTGATTATTCAGTTACTCATTTGCTCTGTTACCTAATTATTCTTCAAAAAATGAAAATTATTATCACAGGCGGCGCGGGTTTTATTGGCTCGCATGTTGTGCGCCTTTTCGTAACCAAGTACCCAGAGTATCAGATTCTGAACCTAGACGCGCTGACGTACGCTGGTAACTTGGAAAATCTACGCGACATTGAGGGTGCGTCAAACTACCGTTTTGTAAAGGGTGACATTGCTGATCAAGCGTTCGTAGACGAGCTATTTGCCCGCGAAGAACCAGATGCGGTAATTCACCTAGCTGCTGAGTCGCACGTGGACCGCTCTATTACCGATCCGTTGGCATTCGTAAAAACCAACGTGCTAGGTACGGTGCATTTGCTCAACGCCGCCAAAAACTTGTGGAAGCCTAACGGCTACGATGGCCATACGTTCTACCACGTAAGCACCGATGAGGTGTATGGCTCACTGGAAATGGGGCCAGATATGTTCACAGAGGAGACTCCTTACGATCCTCGTTCACCATATTCAGCCTCCAAAGCTAGCTCAGACCATTTCGTGCGGGCGTGGCACCATACCTACGGTCTGCCCGTAAAATTGAGCAACTGCTCGAACAACTACGGCCCAAACCACTTCCCAGAGAAGCTGATTCCGCTAGCCATCCACCGCATCCAGCACGGGCAGCCAGTACCCGTCTACGGCAAGGGTGAAAATGTGCGCGATTGGTTGTTTGTGAAGGACCACGCCACCGCCATTGATGCCGTGTTTCACAAAGGAAAAGTAGGTGATACCTACAACATTGGCGGCGTAAACGAATGGCAGAATATCGAGCTAATTCGGCTGCTTTGCGATGTGCTCGATGAGAAAACTGGCAAACCCCAAGGTACCTCTCAAAAGCTTATCACCTTCGTTACCGACCGGGCCGGCCACGACTTGCGCTACGCCATCGACTCGTCGAAAATCATGAACGAGCTAGGGTGGAAGCCTTCCGTAACGTTTGAGCAAGGCCTTGCCCAAACCGTAGACTGGTATCTAGCGAACACCGAATGGCTGGAACACGTGACTAGTGGTTCGTACCAAGCGTACTACCATCAGCAGTACGCAGCGCGGTAGAAATTTTACATTACGAGTGCTGAATGTTGAGTTGGTAAGAAATAGCCTCTCAACATTCAGCCCTTAACATATTGCATTTCGAAGTGTATAATACTCCATTCCACGATCAACCTCTCGATAATCTCACTTTCCTGATAACGGGCGGTGGCGGATTTATCGGCTCCAACCTAGTAGAGTACCTATTAAAGTACAACGCTGGCAAAGTGCGTGTGCTCGACAATTACTCAAACGGATTTCGTAAAAATCTGCGCCTGTTCGCTGATAATCCGGCTCTAGAAATCGTCGAAGGAGATATCCGGGATGTGGAGGTGTGTCGTGCCGCTTGCCAAGGGGTGCAGGTAGTGTTACACCAGGCTGCTCTAGGTTCGGTGCCTCGCTCTATCAACGACCCCATCACGAGTAACGATGTGAACGTGGGTGGGTTTGTGAACATGCTCGTGGCTGCGAAAGAAGCGCAAGTAAAACGCTTTGTGTATGCGGCGTCCTCCTCTACCTATGGCGACAGCAAAGCCCTGCCTAAAGTAGAGGACCGTATCGGGAAGCCACTTTCGCCCTACGCCGTTACGAAATATGCCAACGAGCTGTACGCGGATGTGTTTGGCAAAACCTACGGAATGGAAATCATAGGTTTGCGCTACTTCAACATCTTCGGGCCACGCCAAGATCCAAACGGGGCATATGCGGCCGTTATTCCACTGTTTATTGATGCCATTCTGCAAAACCGTCCGCCACGAATGAACGGCGACGGTGGGCAGACACGGGATTTTACTTTTGTAGAGAACTGCGTACAGGCGAATATTAAAGCGGGGCTAACTACCAATCTAGAGGCAGTTAACGAGGTGTATAATATTGCCGTCGGCGACCGAACATCACTCAACGACCTCTTCAATATTCTGAAGGAAGAAGCCGGCTCCGACCTAGCACCCGAATACGGTCCCAACCGCGCTGGTGACATTCGTGATTCGCTAGCGGACATTAGCAAAGCCCAGCGCCTACTCGGGTACAATCCACAGATTCGGATACGGGAAGGACTGCAACTAACGCTAAAGTGGTTCAAAGAGAATCAGCAGTTCATCCGCGAAAGCAACTAACAGCACCTGTTGGATGGCGAGTTACCATAGTTAATAGGTTTGTTCACTTCAGCATTCGTAGTTAATTAATTTCAATTTATAAACCATGAAAGGCATCATCCTAGCTGGCGGTTCTGGTACACGTTTACACCCGCTCACGCTTGCCGTCAGCAAGCAGCTCATGCCCGTGTACGACAAACCCATGATATACTACCCATTATCTATTTTGATGATGGCGGGTATCCGGGAAATTCTGATCATCACGACCCCACACGACCAAGCGCAATTTCAGCGGCTGCTCGGTGACGGTAAGCAACTAGGATGTAATTTTCAGTATGCTGTGCAAGAAAAGCCCAATGGGTTGGCACAAGCCTTCGTTATCGGCGCCGATTTCATTGGCAATGATAAAGTTGCTCTTGTCCTCGGCGATAACATATTCCACGGCGAAGGCCTAGAGCAATTGCTGCAAAGCAACAACGACCCCGAGGGTGGGGTAGTGTATGCTTACTACGTGCAAGACCCAGAGCGCTACGGTGTTGTGGAGTTTGACGAAAACAAAAAGGCGCTCAGTATTGAAGAAAAACCCAAGCAGCCAAAAAGCAACTATGCTGTGCCGGGTCTATACTTCTACGACAACGACGTAATTGAAATAGCCCGAAACTTACAACCTAGCCCACGTGGTGAGTATGAAATCACGGACGTAAACCAGGAGTATCTGCGCCGGGGTAAGCTGAAGGTTGGTATCCTAGGTCGGGGTACGGCGTGGTTGGATACGGGCACGTTCGAATCACTAATGCAAGCATCGGAGTTTGTGCGCGTTATAGAGCACCGCCAAGGTTTGAAGGTGGGCTCTATCGAAGAAATAGCATACCGTCAAGGCTTTATCACGGCCGAGCAGCTACGCAAGATTGCGGAGCCGTTGCGGAAGAGCGGCTACGGGGACTACCTTATGAGCTTGCCTGGCACATTGTTACTGGAAGAATAGTCTAGCTTTTCGGGTTGCCCAAAACACAAAACAGCCGCCGTGACCAAAGCGTTACGGCGGCTGTTTTGTGCCTTAGGCAGTAACCTAGGTATCTACCAAATAATACCTGCTAACAAACCAGCCCCGACAATTATATAAGAAGGCACTTTTTCCCAGAGCAGCAGCAAAAAGGTGACGGCTACCAACAGCAAATTTAGTGGGGTGTCGGGCAGCGGGTGATACAGCAGAAAGGTGGCTGCGCACACCAAGCCCGCTGACACAGCGTTGATACCTTCCAACGAGGCTTTTACTACCCGATACTGCTTGAGCCGGTCCCAAAAGCGGATTAGGAAGAAGATGAGCAGCGTGCCAGGCATAAAAATACCCGCTGCTCCAGCCAATGCGCCAAGTAGTTGTCCGCCTACACCTGTGCCAGCGCGCCGCATAGCCAATGAGCCCACGTACGCGGCAAATGAGAAGTTAGGACCTGGTAGGGCCTGCACCAAACCTAGGCCGGATAAGAACTCTTGGGGCGAAAGATATTTCTTGGCTTCTACAAACTCGGTAAAAAGCAACGGAGCGAGCACTTGGCCACCTCCAAATACAAGGCTGCCGTTGCGGTAGAAGTTCTCGAATAAGCGTACCGGTAGCAGGCGCGTATAAGAGCCAAGCAAAGCAGCCGCAATAAGCACTCCGAGCCACAGGATAAAGTTGGACCACTCTATTTCTAGCGGCAGCTTATCTTGCTGTACCGGCATCTTACGGAAACGGAAAGTGGTGATCAGGCCACCCGTCAGCAAGAGTAGAGGCAAAATCCAAGGTAGCTGGAAGGTATACGCCAAGAGGGCTGACCCAACCATGATGCCGACGGAGGTTTTGGTGTGAATCACTTTCTCTGATACCCGATACGCTGAATAGGCTACAAAGCCCACAGCAATAGGCTGTACATATTGCACCAAGTGCGCTACCTGATCTTTATCAAGGTAACTCATGGTAAGGCCCGCCATGGTCATGATGGTTACTGCTGGCAGCATCCAAACCAGCAGCGTTAAGTAAGCTAGGTTTGGACCACCCAAGCGGAAGCCGATGGCCGTAACCGTCTGGGTGGAAGTAGGACCCGGCAGAATCTGACACAGGGCCGTTATTTCCAGAAGTTCAGCCGCGGTTAAATACCGGCGCTTTGCTACCAACAGGCGGAGCATCATGGCCATATGTGCCTGCGGACC
>Ga0325401_1002066_pt1 | contig 17571 bp, 11 predicted proteins | sample PopdelMetagenome_FD_205666 | JGI IMG/M metagenome (GOLD analysis project Ga0325401, IMG submission 205666) | Populus deltoides microbial communities from Bellville, Georgia, United States - Xylem-PdKOR-R2 | ecosystem: Host-associated > Plants > Phyllosphere > Stem > Wood/Secondary xylem | place...
GATTTTTTTGGGGAAGATGAGAGTGAGAGAAATGTGAGAAAAGAGAGCTGTAATGGTGTTTTTTTGTGTAGTTATTGTTTGAGAAGATGAGGGAGCGTGAGGTCACGTTTTTCATCTCCTTTTCTAAGAATAGGCAACTGTTTGGTTTTAATACTTCTTTAAAATATTGTTGTGATTATTTTTTAAAATATTTTTTATATTGAAATGTATTAAAATAATATGTTTTTTATTTTTTAAAAATTATTTTTAAGATCAGCGCATCAAAATGATCTAAAATATATAAAAAAATAATTAATTTTTTTAAAAAAAATTTAATTTAAAAAAAAAACACAGGTGTCACCGCGTTTCCAAACACTCTCTTAATGATTTTTCTGGAGAGAGTTTGGTATAGTAACTAAATATGTGGCTTTTATTTTAATGAAAAATGCCCCCCTTTGGGTTTTTTTTTTTATATATATATATATAGGTAAAGTAATTTGTTTTAATTGCTTGGTTATCAAGGAACTTAATTTGTTTTTGGTTTTTTTCATTTTTTTTTGTGTTTTTAGTCCTAACTTTGTCTATTTTTATATATTTTTTTATTTTTTAGTATTTGTTTTTTTTTGTTAAAGGCAATGTAAACTCAATCAGAAAAATTAATTAAAGCTTTTGAAATAAACGCATTGAAAATAAATTTTTAAATTTCAGATTCTTTTGAAAAAAACGTTGAAAATGATAAAAATAACGTGAATACATCAAAAATTTATTTTTTTTGAAATTGTTTTTTATTTTTTTCATTTTTAAACAAATATTTTGAAAAGAAGGTCACAAATTGGGTTGCAAAACTATTAATAGGAAAATATCACTTTGTGTGCTTTGAAAAATATAGCATATTTTATTAAGGTTAATTATTAGAAATTAATAGAATCAATTCTCTACTTGATTTTTATAGATCTAAAATTATAATTTTGTATATTAATTACATTTAGTTCTTATTTTCTAAAACTTAGTTATAATTAATTCATACTTAATTTATTATCCTAATTTAATTTATTGTCAATGATTCTTAATGTGTGTGACTCATTGATTTTTTAATATATTGACTCAAATCTAAATCAGAATCCTAATAAAACATGATTAAATAAATTAAATAATTTAACTTATTATCAATTCAATAAATTGATTGATTTATATTTGAAGATCAAGCGTATTGTCTAAGATTGTGTCATGATTTCTCAAATATTAGAAAAGTCATATGTTATGTTTCAATAAATCATGTATGTTCTTAATATCATCGTCATTAATCATTTGGAGAAGATTTAAAACCTTTTTCAAATCTCATTCTACCTAGGGGTGAGCAAATTCGGTTTAGTTTGGTTTTTATCTAAAAAACTAACCAAAATCAAATTTTGAAAAACTGAAAAATTCAAACCGGAACCAAACTGGAACTAGTTCAAACCGGAACCAAACTGGAACTGGTTCAAACCGACCTGTTTTGGTTCGGTTCGGTTCGGTTTTTTAACAGAAAAACCGGAAAACCTGTATTATTGTTTTTTGGGCTTTTTTGGGCTTTTTGGGCTTTCTAATAGGTTTTCTGATGGACTTTCTAATGGGCTTGTAATTAATGTAAATATTATATAATTTTTTTACAAAATTCTATAATATATTTAATATTTTTTGTTACTAAATATTTATTTATATTAAATTATTAGTGCTAATATTGTGTTTAATATGTTGCAAATCTTTCTAATATTTGTGTTTTGGACTCCTCTCCTACATCAAAATTTAAATAACACACATACCAAATTAAAATTTAAATTGTAAAGCATTGCCTTCAAAGGGCTTAAAAAGAAACAACAAATAACATTGCCATAAAAAATAAAACACTTCATGCAAAAAATATAAATCTTCATTGTGCACATCATCCCAATCAAAAAGCACATCAAGATGACAAGAACATTGCACTTTGATTCCGTAATACCATTGACATCAAAACCTGGAAATCAAGATCTAAAATTATAATATGATAAAATAAATTAGAATATGTAAAAATAAAAAGTAGTATTATTATCCACCACTTTATCAATTTTCAAATAAAACTCATATAAGCTCATTAAAGTATCTTTCACCTTATTTGTTAGAAATTGTTCTTTGTCATAATCATACAAATCACCAAAACAAAATTTCACATATTTCAACTTCAAATGTGGATCTAAGACATTAGTCACATATAACAAAAAATTCTGATTTACTTCATAACCCCAATATTTCTCAAACTTTAACATCATATTCATCGTCATTCCACTTAAAATACTATCTTTATTTTTACACAATTGCAACAAGTTTGTATGCATGTAAATCAATTAATTGAAGAAAGCATTTGATGTGACATGCAATGAGCCAGAAAATCTCAATGTAACCATATAAAAGATCTTTAAGAACTTAACCAAAGTTCTTGCATTTTCCCAATCCTCTAAACCAGGTGGCCCTATGTTTTTTTTATTCCCCTTTGAATCAACCTCCAAAAAGTAACTCATATACATAGGTTCTTTTTCACATAACCTCACAAACACCTTTTCAAACTTTTCAGCAGCTTCTAGCATAAGATAAGTTGAATTCCGTTGAGTTGCAACATCTAAACACAATGATTTCTTACACTCTATATGCAACTTTTTAGCACACTTCTTAAATGCAAGATGCCTCGACGGTGAAGATCTCACAAACCTAATTGCATTTCGAATCTTAACAACTGAAACATTAATATCTTTCAAGCCATCATATACAATGAGGTTTATAATGTATGCACAACATCTAACATGCAAGTGCTCATTTGACAATATATTAGTTGGCCAATCTTTCATCACATTCTTTAAATATGAAATGGTCACATTATTAGAGCTTGCATTGTCTAATGTAATAGTCAATAGTTTATCAATCCCCTACTCCAACCAACAATTCTTAATAACTTGGCCAATTGTCTCACCCATATGATTGGAAACTTGACAAAAATTAAGAATTCTTTTATGCAAATTCCAGTCATTATCAATCCAATGAGCTGTTAAACACATATAGTTAATATTTTGGATTGATGGTCATGTATCTGTTGTTAAGCACAATCGTTGACCCCTAAGAGCTGTCCTCAATCTATCATTCTCTTCAACATAAAGTTTCAAATAATCTCTCATAATTGTAAAACGAGAAGGAATGTCAAATCTAGGTTGCATAGTCCTAGCAAACAATTTAAATCCCCGACCCTCCACAAAATTAAAAGGCAACTCATCAATTATAACCATCTTTGCTAATGCTTATCTACATTCATCATAATTATAACTTATTGCCTTAAGACTTCCCATATTTTGTTCTCCTAATTCACGCTTCTCTATCTTAGATTCGAATACCAAAACCTTTTGTTTTCTATCTTAGGTTCTAATACCAAAACCTTTTGTTTCTTATCAACTACAAAAGGAAACTTCTTGTACACTTTTAAATGAATTTACATATTACTTGTGCCATTAACAATAGTATGACATGCATAATGTTTTCCACAATAATTACATTCAGCTCTAGGAGCTTTAGGATTAACATCAAGTTTTGTAAAGTGATCTCAAATTTCTGACTTTTTTCCATCTTCAGCATTTCTTTTCCTAGATGCAAGGACTTGAGGTTGTTTACCTTTTGTATCTGTGGTGGATCCTACATTGGTTGATTCTGTGTTAGTTTTTGAAGTTGGAGAAGTGGTTGATGTTGGTGTAGTGCCCATAGATGAAGCATTTTGAATTTGAGTAGTTTCTATCTGTTATTACATAATGAAAACATGTTAAAAACCCATAATTTATAATAGACTTAAATGGACTAAAATTCAAAGAAACTATCAAACTAATAGAAACTTAAATGTCTAGCAAAAACAAAAAACAAAATGGAAAGTAATATCAGCCAAAACATCTGCCAAGCTTAAGTTCACTGCCAATCCTAAGTTCACTGCCAACCAATCATAAGTTCACTGCCTAAGTTCACTACCAATCCTAAGTTCACTGCCATCTGTCAAGCCTAAGTCTCAAATACACATTTCACAGCATCAAATTGTCCTTGAAATTCTGATTAACAGTTTATTTCGAGATGTAATAAGAACAAATTACATCCTATATTATAAAAGCAACAGACACATAGTCATAGAAACCAGTTTTGAAGACAATCCTAACAATGTCTGTACACAATGAAACATGCTGCCAAACATAACAAATTTCACAACATTTATATCTTTTCCTTCCAACCAACATCAAAACGAAAGAGGAAATCACACAATGCTCTTCCAGAACTTGAACTGTAAACAACAGAATGAAGAAAATAACATCCACCTTAAAAAATAACAAAGATGGCAACCAGAAAAATCCAATAGCAGTTTCAATGTTATGAAGAGACATAGGATGAGAAATCAACAAACAATCGGGAAACAGCGATAAAAGAAAAACTTTATGCAACTCCCAGATACTAATGCACCCTAATTTTGAAGAAAAAAAATAATAAATACACATAAAACAAAGTAATACATTGCAGCACAAAACAACCCAACATAGTTAGCATAGTTATCAATTATAATTCATTAAATAAAGGCAAACTTTCTTGCTCAAAAAATAGAATATCATGCTAGACCTCTAAATGTTTAACTTATGAATAAGAAATAAAAACTTTGGAAGCGACATTGTAATCATCCATGAAACAAGAATTTATATAAAAATACAAGCATATGTAAACTATACTGATCATTAGTTATTACAATTGCAAACTTTCAAACTTTATTATTCTCACCTAAAGTTCTCACCTAATAAAAATGCAAGCCAATAACAATATAAGTTCCATGAATACAACTAATATAAAGTTTGACTGACAAGTTCCTGCACATTAAATACAATAAAGGCAACAACAATACAAATACAGTAACTAAAAAAAGCAATTCTTAAATACAGTCTACATAATGAAACATTATCTAAATTATAAATAAAGAAATAGCTTCGTATTTCTATAACATATTATCCAAAAAATTATCCAGAAAATTGGGACACAAAACTAAATAACATATTATCAGGAAAATTATCCAGAAAATTAGGACACGAAAACAGGGGAACAAAATACAAAAACAAACTAAAAGAACCAAGAAACTAAATAAAAAGGAAAAAAAATAAAAACAGAGATTGACAGAAAAAAGAAATCATACCTGGTGTGAGTTGGGACACGATTCAAGTTCGGGTGTGAAAGAGGGAGGGACTGGTTTGCTAGATTTGGACTCTGGAGGTTCGGTGTGCCGGTGTGGTGAGTGTCATGCGACTCACGGCCGTGTGGGAGAGGGATGTGGCTGACTGGCTAGGTTGTTTATTTTGAAGATGAAGATGGTATGGGAGAGCTAGAGAGGGATATGGATGAAGAATCGAAGATGGATTAACTTGATTTTGTTATAGAGTGAGTGAAAGTGTAAGCCTGTGAGGTGCGACCGTGAGGATTGAGGGAGCGGCTGCAAGGAGTCGCTGGAGAGTATCTAGGGTTAATTAGGTTTTAGAAATTAGAAAGTGTGTTTTTTTTTGTATTTATAGTACCCCTTAAACCGAATCGGTTCAGTTCGGTTGGGGTTTTGCTGGTTTTTGATTTCGTAAACCAAAACTGAACCGAACAAAAAAATTTTACAAAAAAAATAATCGATTTTTTTTTCGGTTCAGTTTTTTTGGTTTTTTTTCTCGGTTTACTCGGTTTCTCGGTTTTTTTGTTCACCCCTAATTCTACCTTATACATAAATTTCTCAATAAATACTATTTGATAACATATGAAACATTTTTTCTAATTCATTTTGGGTGATAAATCATCTTTTAATCACTTAAATACCTTTATATAATTTATGTTATACACAATATCTTCTCATTTATTACCTTTGATTAAGGCAATGTGTAGTTAGAATCAAAACATAACATTCTCTATATAAGATAACTTGGTAATTAAGTCTAAAGATCGTTTACACAACTACCATCAGAGTTTTTCTGTAAATACGAGTAATCTCTCAATAGAGCATGGAAAAAGCTATGCATTGGAGGAACCTTAACTGTATGAATACAAAGAAAGGATTGTAGTGTTCACAAGAACAATAGTTATTCTTTGGAATAGGGTTAACCATTACCCCCACACTATAGATCTCTATAGGTTATGATGCTTCTCTACGCTATAAAATCTTTCTCTTTCAAATTTTGTTCTTTAATGTTGGGTAAGTGAAATCCATTGAGGTCTTGGACCCATTGATTATAAAGACAATAATTCTATATCACTCAAATATATCAAATTAAGTAAAGTCTTTTTACATTCCTTCAAAGACAAATCTTGGAATGAAGATCATAGAAAGCTACTCCCTATAAAGATTGATTTTAGGTCAAGGTTTATTCTTATATTACTAAAACTAAAAAAATAGATAATTACCTATATTTGGACACATCATAACGTTCTATAGATGTTGTAATTCATTATAAAAGGTTTTTTTTTTTTATCTAGCATGACACTCTCCTAAAATGCTATAAATATAGCTTAGTACAAAAAGGCCTATAACTATAAACCTACCCTGCTACAACCATTTTGAGGTATGATTTGATACGCTCTTTGGACTTAGAGCTTATAAGGTGTTTGCATATTTAATATAGTATAAAACCTACATGTTATTTGAAGGTAAAAAGTCAAGTTCTTTCTCTCTCTATTTAACAATACTAAATCCAGGAGCATGTATTACAAAATCCTCAAAAAAACTAATATGAATCTATGTGGAGGCACAAAGTTCCTTTTCACTAGATAAAGATCATCTATTATGGCTGACTCATATAAAGTAATGGCTGAAACTCCATACTTGAATATATAAACACATTGTTAAACTTTAGCCAAAATAGGGTGAATGCTATTAGGAGTTTCTCTATTGGATTTGGAAAAGAGTTTAGATAGATAGATTACGTCAAAAATATTTTGACATCTCCATTGGTTGCTAAAATAGTGTTACATTTTATCTAACCATTTGAGATACTTAACTATAGCACCACTAGATCATTAGGGATTATTTTTTCTAGTCATTTAGACTTACATGATCATCCCTACAAGGGAAATCTTTCTTTCTTGATGTCTATGGTAAGATATTAGTCTTATTTGTCTTTAGATACCTTTTTATAGAATGGTCCTAGAAGTTCCCCTACAAGTTCCTATAAATACTGTTTGTTGATTAGTTCACATTAGGCATGTAGTCAATAAAGTTTTGATATGTGAGATGATCATAGGTTTAGGTGGAATAGAGCTTGAGTTTGTCATTTTAATCTTAGCATGGAATAAAAGTATTTAGGGTTCTTATTTGAATCTCTATAAGGAAATATCTAAGACTCTGAGAAATGGATTAAGAACTTCTATGTAGAAGATAAAGTATTGGGAGTGTTTTGAGAAACCTTAACATCATATCTAAAATTCAGAGCACACTATTTTAAAATTAAACTGATTGGTTGAAATGATGAACACGTTAAACATTTTTAAAACTATGGTCAACAGTTTTGGGAGAACAATATCATTTGCCATGTTATATTTGACTGATTCTAGTGATCAATTTCTGTATTAAACTTCTAACCGGTTTAATTGACTTATTTAAGGATATAATTGAAGGAAAATTAAGTTTGAAAGTTAATTGGAAAAAAATAGAAAGAATTGATTAAGTTTAAGGATTTAATTAAACTTTTAATGGGTTTTGTGGATTCAATCAAGTACTCAAATGAAGAAAAATCAAATTTGGAGGCTTAATTTGGAGCAATTCGCAAAGATAAAAAGATTAGGAACATTATTGAAACTTTCAAAGGCTAAATTGGTGCAATCCAGGTTTTAATTGAAAGAAATTAGAAGGTTGATTGAGAGTAAAATTAAAGATTGTCAAGATCAAGATAAAGTGCAAAAGGCACATGAGTTTGAGAACTGAAATTAATCAAATCAATGGTCAATTTGAAAGAAATTTAAAGTTTAATGGTTGATAAGGGTTAAATTGCATAATCTAGAAATCAAGGACTAATTTGTAAAAGATGCTCAAATTAAAGAATTTAAATCAAGATTTTCAGGTGTGCAATTGCAAAAAAATGAGAAGTTTTAGGGTCAATTGAAGACATATGCTGAAATTACAGAGATAGGAAGCAAATTGAAATTTCTCAAAATCCTAATTGAAAACTATAATTTCAATTTCAAAGGCTTAAAAAGATGATGTATTACTTTTTTTAATAAAGATATTGAATAACATATCGTTCTATTATTGTCTATCATCTTTTTCAGCAGATAAAAGTTGATTGAGATGTCACTTTTAGACAAATAAATATGGCATTTTCTAGCATTTCATGGACTCCAATTACCACCATTGAATTAGGAAACAACTTCTCTTCAAGATCAAAAGCATTAAAGGGCGCGTTTTCCAGCTCCTGAAGAACAAGAATTATTCATTATTGATTGATTGATTCTATTCATTCTCAATCTTTTAGTTTTCAACTGAGTTAGATAGAAAGTATCATTCGATATTTTTTAATTGATCAACTACCGAACATTTATATATTTATTTAATTAGAAGTTTTTTTCTTTGAGAAAGCTATTCTATTCTTAACAACAATATCAATAAATTCATTCACAAATATATAAATTTTATATGAGGCTAGATAGTTACTTCTCTCTCTGTTCATATATTCGTTTTTTTATTATTATTAATATTGTTAAACACATTACATGCATATTTCTTACTTAACTTTTTTTTGTCACATGTTATTTAAAAAAAAAAAACTTTTGAATTATGATTCGAAAACAAGAGTAATTTTTCATTAATTAATAAGGTTAATACATATTGTTTCTTTTTATTATTATTAATTTATGACATGAAAATGGTAGAGCATCTAAAATGGCTTTATTGATTTCAACTTAGTCATTTTTTTAGTTTAACATAATTATTCTTACAAGAAGTTATTTACCATAAATAATTTTGAATTAAAATCAATTTAAGAACAACAGTATGTTTTACATAACTTGATAATCTCATCCGATTGAGCGTGAATTTGCAAAGAGTTTAACCCCTTTGTGCTCCGTTGACTGGCTGAAATTGGAAAGTGATACAGAGGCCTGACTGCGGTGTGGTGATACAGAGAGACCAACCTCTAAAGAGGCCTAAATAAACAAACTATATCTCTGTTGAAATAATGTGGCCTGAGAGAACTGTTGACAAGTCATTCTCATGAGGGGAGTTGACTGCTTGTTCCAGCTCCTACCAAGATCTTTAGCCCCCTCTTACAGACAAAACTAAAGAAACAGGAGTTTAAATAAATAAATGGCTGAAATCATTTTTAAAATTAATCTTGTAGTTTTGAATGCTTCTCCTGATCATTCATTGACAACAATGTCCTTCCCCTACATCCATCCTTGCCTGCCGTCTGAGCTATGAACTGGTATCCATGTAATTTCAGCTATGCAATGGCCATTGGAGGGTTACATCAGATGAGGTTTGGTCAATCCTAAACAAAGATTTTCTGTAACAGACCTGGATGGACACGCGCATAATGTACAAAAGTAAATTTGTCAAGATAATGACATGAACCTGCAACAAGGCTGGTTGGTGAGAGTTTGATATAAGGAGTTCATGAGAATGAACTGGTTCAAGCCTTCATCAGCTTGATGCTAATCCCCCTTCCCTTGTATCTTTGGCGTAAAGGTGTCTGATACTAGAGAACTTGCGGCATGGATTTTGATAGATTTTCATCCCCATTTTTCTCTGCTGTTTTCTTTATTCTGGTATTCTCTCGTGCAGGTACTATAGCCTCTGCTCAGGGTTTTCAACTCTATTCAAGCTCTGATGTACTACTAATTTTTGTACTACTAATTTTTTGAACTGTAATTTATTTACAATTTCAGAGGCATATGACTATCTGGACCCAACTGGGAACATAACGCTCAAATGGGACGTTATGTCATGGACTCCAGATGGTTATGTGGTAAGTAACCATCTTTCATTAACATTTCTTAATGCTTAATAGCTGCAGATTAGGAAATTAATGAACAGAATTGCTCGACAGATTGCACTGATATAAATGCTTGAGAAGATTTAAAATTACTTATGTGACTTTTCAGGCAGTGGTGACAATGACCAACTTCCAAATGTATCGTCACATCATGAGTCCTGGCTGGACCGTAGGATGGACATGGGCTAAGAAAGAAGTTATCTGGTCAATGGTGGGAGCTCAAGCCACTGAGCAAGGAGACTGTTCCAAGTTCAGAATGAACATCCCGCACTGTTGTATGAAGAATCCTACTGTCGTTGACATGCTTCCAGGGGTGCCTTACAACCAACAAATTGCCAATTGCTGCAAAGGTGGTGTGGTATCGTCATGGGGACAGGACCCTTCAGCAGCAGTTTCTTCTTTTCAGTTGAGTGTTGGACGTTCTGGTACTACTAATAAAACAGTAAGATTGCCGAAGAACTTCACTTTGCTCGGTCCTGGACGAGGCTACTCTTGCAGCCAAGCAAAAATTGTTCCATCCACTGTCTTTCTAACTTCCGATGGCCGTCGAAAAACTCAAGCAATGAGTAAGTCTGCCTCTCGGGAAAAGAAGTTTTATTGACAACCAAAAACACTAATCTATTTTCATTACAAACCAGAAGATTCGTTGTTGTTAATGATGAAAGTGTTGGTTGATGATCAATTCTAGTTGGGAAACTCAATCGGCTACTGTTGTGTTACACTTTCTTAATGAAAAACCTTGAAATCAAAACATTTCAATTGCCTAAACGCCAAAGAAGTTACAGTAGCTTTCACAATTACCATCATTTTAATCCTTTGTTTGTTATTTGCAGTGACATGGAATGTGACATGCACATACTCGCAAATGTTGGCGTCTAAGAATCCAACCTGTTGCGTATCGATGTCATCTTTTTACAACTCTACCATCACTCCTTGTCGAACTTGTGCTTGTGGCTGCCAGAACAACAGCACTTGTGTTCCGTAAGACTCTTTCAAACCATCAATACACAACAAGCTGCATTACTGAGTCTCATTTACATTCCATCTACTAAATACTATATTTTTTGCATATGTATACTGTATCTTTGTCCATATATATGTGCGTTCCTCGGAATCTGCTACATGGTTTTGCAGTGTTCTGACTCTACACACCAAATCGCATGTCTGCAACCACTAGTTAATGTGAAGAAGATATTGGCAATTCGATGTTATTCATTTCCTGAAGACTCATGAACATTTGCATTGATATTTTAGGATATCTTCATAATAAAGAACTCTCACATAATGCAGGAGTGATTCGATGATTCAAAGCGTTGTAGGACTAAACACACCAACGAAAGATAATACCCCATTAGTGCAATGCACGAAACACAATTGCCCTATCCGTGTGCATTGGCATGTGAAGTTGAACTACAAGGAGTATTGGCGAGTGAAAATTTCCATCACCAATTTCAACTACCGCCTGAACTACACACAGTGGACACTTGTCGCTCAGCATCCAAATCTTAACAATATCACTCAAGTTTTTAGCTTTGCCTACAAGCCACTTTTGCCATATAAATCAGCAAGTAAGTCCATCTATAATAGCACTTGAACAAGGCTTTGAAAAGCTTTTTCACTACTAGAATTATTATGCTTATGACACCATGCATAAACTAGGAAATGCAAAACATTTCAGTGAAAACTAGCATGGTACCTGCAGCAAGGGAAATTCTAGTGAAAAAGTTAGCAATCCAACTATCTTACTTGTAGTGCTTCTTCTGAATTGTAATTTTCCTTCTTTGTTTACTTGGTATTTGTTGAAGTTAGGCTGAGTGTTGCTGTATGATGATATTTATGCAGATGACTCTGGAATGTTTTATGGTGTAAAGTTTTTCAATGATATCCTAATGGAAGCCGGCCCAGATGGAAATATCCAGACAGAGTTGATTCTGCAGAAGGATAAGAACACATTTACACTGAACAAGGGATGGGCTTTCCCGAGAAAAGTCTACTTCAATGGGGATGAATGCATGATGCCCCTTCCTGACGATTACCCATACTTACCTAATTCTGCCCCAAAAAATGTGATTGGGTTATCATTTGTTATTTCTGCACTTTTCCTTCTAGAGTTGCTAGCCTTTTGGTGATCATTGAACCGTAACAATTAATTCGAGTAAACAGGTTGAATGTTCGAGGCTATTTCACCAACAGATATGTGCCCGTGCCGTGCTGTGCTCTTCTGGGAGGTGGGAACTAGAGGATGCAACTAGTTGTTAACAAGTTTGTAAAATGCACCTTGTATAGAGAATTTAAAATTCGTTTTTCCTTTTCTACAATGGAATCCACTGTTCTCTGGAAACAATCTTTGTACCTTCCAAAATGGGAACGTACAAATATCAATATTCAGAAATCCAATTCTCTTGAAAAAGATGTTCTGCATTCCAAATTCCTCTGCAAAGTTGAGATTTCGTGATTGGCAGCTGAAAGATTCAAATTCATGGAATGGAAAATCCCTTGCATATACAAGCATAATTTAGGTTGCTTAGAAGTTAATTTCTTGCAGTTTTCCCCTCTGGTATTTGATTAGATGGCCTAAATTGATCCCATATTGCAGTTTGGTGTTATTGCATGCAGTTCAAGAGGGGTTTTGCCCATTTATATGGTCCTTGTACTCCTTGAATTATTTTGATTGGACCCTCGTATTCTTTTTGTATTGGTTAAGTCTCTCTATATATAGCAAGAGCTGTGCATTTACGATGAGGTTTTTGACAGACAGACATATAAACTACAGCGTGTTACAACGGAGAAACAGTAGTGAAATATGATGAAGAGTAGAAGAACTCAATCAGAGAGCAAGGCACGTTTCAATAACAATGAAGAAGCTAATGCTACTAGGCCAACCTGATACCATGCGTGATGAACCCTAGCAGATATACGTATGTATGATAGATCTGATTACAAGTTCTGGTGCATCTTGTTTCCACAAAAATCTTAATGCGGTGGCAATATATATATGTATGACTCCTTGGTATTCGTTGGAAACAAGCAACCAGCTTGGTCCTATTAATTTCATTGGCATGGATGGGTAAACCTTGCCTGCGTGTAGTAGAGGTTACTCAAACAACAAAATTGGAGACCCAAAAGATCCAGAGTGGTGAAGGCGGTAAGAAATTCACCATGTGAAGAAGACTTAGGAGAGAAATGGTAAAAAGTCACTGGAAGAGAAGACTTGTTTTCAAAGCAGCCCAAACATGCAAGTATGTGAACAGTAGTACTTTGAAAGGGAAGAACAGTTGAGCTGTTGTGTTCAAACCTCTTAAAATCTCTCGCGACAGCTTTTCCATCATTTTCTCACCAAAGCTTTGCTTCAAGATTCAGGAAACCTAGTGTAGAAAAGGTGTTGTGTATGTATCTGCTGAATGGCCTAACAACCAGTAGGTGAGACATCAAGAAGCAAAGCATTCATTTTCATTTTTGAAAGCCTACAATTTTCCTTTTAAACATAATGCTGTTATGAAGTTCATCTTATTCTCGTGCCTTTTAAATCATTGGTGAAGAGCTACGACTGGTCAGGTGACCTTGACACCATGGAATTCGATAAGTCTGCCAAAGATTGTTATCAATCCCTGCAACGCTCCTTGTTGGCTGAAATGAAGTTCATATTCTTGATTGCTCTAGTTTTCATGATAGTTTCTCATGCAGGTATAGACTCCAGGCTTCTTTCTCGGGATAATAAACTCGAAAAATGGATTTTTTTCACTGTTTTTCATGACATCAAGTCCTGATCTATATTCATTTTCTGTCTCGCTTTGCTGTCATGATTGCAGCTGCATACGACCCATTGGATCCAAATGGAAACATAACAATCAAATGGGATGTAATGTCCTGGACACCAGACGGTTATGTGGTGAGTATCATCTCTTTCTCTGTGTGTGTGTTTTTTTTTCTTATAAGAACACTCTGCATATGTATATATTTGACTGATCAAGTGACAGTAGCACTAAATTCTCCTCTGCTTCAATTTCATTAATTTCTCATATCTCACAAGCCATATTACCCAATTATCTCAAAAAGACTTGATCAAGGAAACAGAACAAATCCAGAACAATAATAAGCCAGCCTTGCTTAAGTTTTGAAACCTGGCCTGAATTAGGTTTCAAGTTTTGATTTTGTCTCCTATGCTCTCCAGCCATTAACAATAGAAATCAAACAAGAGCATGCACCACCTTCAGGATCTCATTCCCTTTCCCTATTACCTTGCTTTCGTTGATCACAGAAAAAATGAAAGGACGTTGCTTGAGTATTTGTCGACATTTATTTTCCTCACTCTTTCGGAGATCCAGATGCAAGCTCACTCTTTCTTAGATAAAGATGTGACTTCAAGAAACCATTAAGATATTTCATGGGTGTCATATTTCATGGGTGTCACAAAAACTGAATGAAAATAACTCACAATCATGTTTTCTTTCACAGGCTACAGTAACCATGAGCAACTTCCAAATGTACCGGCACATTATAAGCCCTGGCTGGACTCTATCATGGTCATGGGCTAAGAAAGAAGTGCTATGGTCAATGGTGGGGGCTCAAACTACAGAGCAAGGAGACTGTTCTAAGTTCAAGGGAAACATACCGCATTGCTGTAAAAAGACCCCCACGGTTGTCGACCTGCTACCTGGAGTCCCTTACAACCAGCAATTCTCCAATTGTTGTAAGGGCGGTGTGATGGCGGCATGGGGCCAGGATCCTACAGCTTCAGTCTCAGCCTTTCAGGTGAGCGTTGGACTTGCCGGAACATCAAATAAAACAGTGAAACTGCCCAAGAACTTCACTTTGCTTGGTCCAGGACCAGGGTATACTTGTGGACCTGCGAAGGTAGTGCCATCTACGGTCTTCCTAACACCTGACCGTAGACGAAAAACCCAGGCCCTCAGTAAGTTTATTTCCTCCAAGCTTATTCTGAACATCTTATGTTTTAGTTTGTTGCAATTTCCGCATTACAAGTGTAACTTTTCTTTATGCAGTGACATGGAATGTCACCTGCACCTACTCACAGTTTCTAGCCTCCAAAAATCCAACCTGCTGCGTTTCATTCTCATCTTTCTACAATGAAACAATCACTCCTTGCCCAACCTGTGCTTGCGGTTGCCAGAACAAGAACAGCTGTGTCAAGTAAGGCTTACAGATTTTGTTTCTCCGCGTCACTCTCGTCTCTAGTTGCACAATGACATTAACTGATATAGTTGTGTGTAAATACAAGTATAGCTGCATGATAACAAAGCTAATTATGAAGGCTGGTATGTGTTCATTATTTGAAATGTAAATTTGCTGCTGGATATAAAAAATGCAGGAGTAACTCGAAGGAATCCCACAAAAAGGGGATAAACACGCCAAAGAAGGACAACACACCATTGCTACAATGCACACATCATATGTGCCCTATTCGAGTGCACTGGCATGTGAAGGTCAATTACAGAGACTATTGGCGTGCAAAGGTTGCGGTAACTAATTTCAACTACCGGATGAACTACACAGAGTGGACTCTTGTTGTTCAGCATCCAAATCTCAACAATGTCACTCAAGTCTTCAGCTTTGATTACAAGCCTCTCGTACCTTATGAATCCATAAGTAGGTGCATAAAATTAAAGTTCATATAAAAAGCTTATGAAGTTCTTCTGATTTTGAAACTCCAGAATGAAGTTGATATTCACATGGAACTGATTTTGTGCAGATGATACTGGTATGTTCTATGGCATGAAGTTCTACAATGACCTTCTAATGGAAGCTGGCCCTTTTGGAAATGTCCAATCTGAGGTGCTTCTTCAGAAGGACAAGAACACTTTTAGCCTGAAGCAGGGATGGGCATTTCCAAGGAAGGTCTACTTCAACGGTGATGAATGCATGCTTCCCCCACCTGACACATATCCATATCTGCCTAATTCCGCATATGCAAATCCAACTTCAATTCTGTCAATGGCAGCTACATTGCTCCTGATATTGCTGTCAATGGGGTGACCAGCAGAGGAAAATTATAACTTTCAGATGTTCTTGCAGCAGATCATATACATGGTGGTTTTGAAAGCCAGACAACTTTTTTGTAACAGGTACATTTATCATCATTAACCCTCACCTGTGAACTAGAAGTTATAATCAGGTGTGGGAACATTGAACTGTACTATTCTTTTGTACGAGTGATTGAACTTGTGATGAACAAACTAGAGCTATATTTCACTCAAAACATAAAGATTTTTAGTGTGTTCAAACCAAATCGTTTCCTTTCTTACTTTTCTGTCTGAACATGTTTATTACCACTCAAACTTTTAGCATATCATTCGTGTTTGGCATACAGCAATGACAATAAACATGCACAAGGACTTCAAAAAACCTACGAATAAAAATCCATTTATCAGCTGTAAATTCTTCGTGGAGTTCCTTATTACAAGGATACGAACAAATAATATGTTGATATTCCACAAACAAAATGATCGTGTGTACAACATAAATAAACATATAGAAGAACCACTAATTCCCAATATAAAAAAGAGAACGTGACAAAAGATTTCTAATTGCCAATTAACATATTGGTGGTAACATGGTTATGATGCTCCAAATCCACTTGCCTTGCCATAACTTGCTGATCTTACACATTCAAGCCTTTGACTGGATTCCCTTAAATCCCAGCACTGTAACTCAAACAAGATGGGATTTCTTGATTGCTAGAACAACAGATAGTTTAAAGACTGGCATAGACATGATTCATCACACATGAGCAAATAGGAATGCCATTGACAAAAACAATGTCATGACTGGAAGAAGTAGAGAGATAACTGGGCGAGAACCATCATTTGGTAACCATGGGTAGGCATCTGGGGGTGGCATGACACAATTATCACCATTGAAGTAAATCCTCCTAGGGAAAGCCCATCCCTTTTCAAAAGTGAAAGTTGATTTGTCCTTTCGGAACAGTAGCTCTGACTGAACATTCCCGAGAGGACCAGCTTGTGAGAGAAAATCATTGTAGAACTTGACACCCCATAACATGGCTGTATCATCTGCAAAATAAAATCATATAGATACATCTCAGACACAAGAAAAAAGAGAACCATACAAGTTTACACAAAGGCAGAGGAAGTTTGGTGACTTACTTAGCCCTTCGTAGGGAGTTAGTGACTTGTACTGAAAGCTAAAAATCTTGGTGAGGTTATCAAAGTTGGGGTGTTGCACAACCATATTCCACAGTGAGTAGTTCATTCGGTAATTGAAATTGGTGATTGTAACCTTCACCCGCCAATACTCCTTGTAATTGAGTTTAACATGCCAGTGGACTCGGATTGGACACATATGGCTGGTACACTGGACCAAAGGTGTATTGTCAGATTTTCCAGGAGGTGAAATAACTGAGGCTAAGTGTGGAGTGTCCGGGCTGAAAAAACACATGAAGAGAAAAATATTAGGGGAAAAGGAATGTGCAGAGCAGAACTAAGTTGAAAAATTCGACAGAGAAAACAGGAATTCAAGTTTTCAATAAACTGACAAATGAGGAAACTTACTGCACACAGGTTCCACTCCCAGCTCCAGT
>Ga0325401_1002068_pt1 | contig 17560 bp, 9 predicted proteins | sample PopdelMetagenome_FD_205666 | JGI IMG/M metagenome (GOLD analysis project Ga0325401, IMG submission 205666) | Populus deltoides microbial communities from Bellville, Georgia, United States - Xylem-PdKOR-R2 | ecosystem: Host-associated > Plants > Phyllosphere > Stem > Wood/Secondary xylem | place...
TATATGTTTTGTTAATATATAATACACATAAAAAGATACTGATTATGAAATTTATCAATAAATAATAAAGTAATTTGGTATTAAAAAATAAACTCATCATTAATGTGGATGATATTTACCACATATGAAGTTAATAATAAACTTGATCCTAAATTAAGGACGTCATGGATTAACCAAACACGTAAAGGATATTAAATAGAAAACCTTTTAAACATAATTACTAAGTCAATTTCCTCGAAATAAAATAAAATCTTGTAGTTATTTCAACAACGACTACTAATTTTATAATTGATCACAATACTTATATAGTGTTTGATTATTGTTTTGAAATTAAAAAAAAACAAAGAAAATAAAAATAAAAGAGATAAGATAAAAACAGAAATGAAGATAAAATTGTATTTGATAATGATATATAAAATAAAGTGATTGATTTTTTTAATTCTTTTTTATCTAATTTTATAATTCCTATCATGATCACAATACTTATATAGTGTTTGATTATTGTTTCAAAATAAAAATAAAAAATAAAGAAAATAAAAACAAAAGAGATAAGATAAAAAGGGAAATGAAGATAAAATTGTATTTGATAATGATATATAAAATAAAGTGACTAATTTTTTTAATCCTTTTTTATCTAATTTTATAATTCCTATCATGATCACAATACTTATATAGTGTTTGATTATTGTTTCAAAATAGAAAAAAATAAAGAAAATAAAAACAAAAGAGATAAGATAAAAAGGGAAATGGAGATAAAATTGTATTTGATAATGATATATAAAATAAAGTGACTGATTTTTTTATTCTTTTTGATCTAATTTTATAATTCCTATCATGATCACAATACTTTTTGATCAAATTGTATTTGATAATGATATACAAAGTAAAGTGACTGATTTTTTCTATCGTTTTTTATTATGGTAGACAAGACAAAATAAAATATGAAAAATTTTATTTCACCATTAATATGTGTTATTGTCAAATTTGTATATTTTAAAAATAATTTGATTTTTTTACTTTAATTTATATTAAGTGTTGAAATTAATAATATTATAATAACCTTAGGTATAAAACCAGGATGGGTCATTAAAAGATTGCCAAGGGTTACTTTTATCTTTTCAATTTTATCAAAATAGTATAATTTTTTATTTGCCCCCAAGCTAAAAAAAAATGAACTACAAGCCAAGAGTGTTTATGCCTTTATATTTTTTGCAAGATTATGAAACAACCTCTCTACCCTTGCATTCAAGAAAAAATAAGGAAAGGGTCTAGGGTGATTTTGTCTTTTCATGTTGGGTTTTTTTTGTGAATGTCAGAATCATGAAGGGTGCTTTGGACTTTCACTCTGATTAATTAATTTTTAAATCAAAAAACAATTGGAGAGTGAGATACGTCCATGACCTTATAGCGGTGTTTATGGTGTATCCCCATGGTCAAATATGTTGTTTCGCCATGTCATCAGAAGTGTTGTCTCGCCCTGTTTCTCATGGTGCAGCGTGTGGTGGTGGTAGATGGATGATTTTTTTGCTGGTGGTCATTTTTTTTCCTTGCTACTTTTCTCTCTCCCAGCAAAAATGCACACCTGTCTTTTTTTCGTTTCATTTCTCAATTTTAGTCCTTAGGTTTTTTATTGTTTATTTTTGTCCTTGGCTCTTTTGAAAAAGTTTTTGATGTTTTCAATTTAAACCTTGAATTACAATTTGTCATGGATTATTGTTTCCGATTTGGTCCTTATTCTTTTGATTTTTGATTTCTAATTCCTGACTCCCTTTTTAAAGTTTGTTGTTTTCAATTTCATCATTCAATCAAAGTTTATGTTATTTTTTTAATTTAGCTCTCATTATTTTGATTTTCTTTTCCTTTTGTAAAAGTTTTTTTTTCTTTTCAATTTAACACTCTAATGTTAGCTTTTTTTATGCCCTCTAATTTATTTTTTATTTTTATTTTGAAACTTTTGATGCCCTCATTCTTTTAATTATAATTTTTGATGTTATAGATTCTTTCCTCAATTTTATTATTTAATGTTTGATTTGTTGCGGATTGGACTTTATGATTTTTTCATTTGTCATACTTTCGATCTAATGACACGTGTCACGAGTTTTAAGAGGTGGTACGGTTAGAGATTTATTTATTTTTCTTCTCATTTGCCTTTACAATTTTATCATTATGCATTATTATTTTTTTCAAAAAAGATTGGTTTTGTATTTAATGTTGGAATACTTTTTTTATTTTATTTTATGCTGATGAGCTTTATTTTATAAAAAAATAATTATTTTGAAATAATATTTATGATATGTCTTGCCTTGCATAATTTTCTTTTCCTTTTTTTATTCACTTAGTTTCATATATGTTTCTATTTCTATTATTTTTTTAATTAATTTTAATAAAAAATTTTGGTTAACATAAAAAAATAAATATCTTATTTTATAAGATTAAATATCTTGATCTATATCATTTTCTTACTTTTTCTAGTTTTTGTTTTAGTTGTTGTTAATAATTTATTTATTTATTTATTTATTTACATTGATGATTATCGATTTATTTTATTAAATGCTTGGATAAATTTTTTTATCTGCACTTTGATTTTTTTATATAAAATAATATATTAAAATAGCCTGTCTAATTAGATTTTTCTTGTTTAAAAAATACAATACCTAAGTATGCATATGCTTGCGTGGACATGATGTGGCCATGATGTCACAATGCGACGTCCAATTGATAAATATAATATCCGTAATCCACAGACTGTTAAAATAATACTTTACATGTTTCTCACTTTCACTTTTGGGCCCTAATTAAGTGAGAGATAGGGCACGGGGTGGCAAACTCCATCATTTCTTTTTTTGTCTCTGTTTATAGGTGGCCATTATGCCTCTTAGATTCGTTCCCTATTTTCTTTTTTGTAGGGAATAAATAAATAAATATATACATTCATGCTTTAATCACCTTTATTCTTGCCTTGGCCAAGGAATTTGCTTCATTCGGTTCCCATTTTGGTTCTTCAAGTGGTCTACCAAGCACATCATTCCTTTGATTTGATGACACTTAACAAAGGAATAGGGTTGATCCTCGTAAGGATTCTGAAAAACCAAGAGTCCTACCTTATTTTGATTACAAGTTCTTCAAAAGAAAAGGCTATGTGATTCAATTTTGCTCAAGGAAAGGGAAAAAAATTGACTATTGGTTGTAATAATGAAGGTGCGAAATTGATCTTGCAAGAAAAACCCATTGGCTTGGGTATTGAAAGCAAAAATGTATTTTTCCTATGATATAATTGTTTTTCACATCTTGTGTGGGGTTTAATTTGTTATTTTTCTTTTTCATGCATAGTAAAATCACTATTATAGCTTAGGATTAAAAACTTCTTATGCTTTAGGCTTAGCCGTGTTTAGGTACTTTCCTTTTTATTGGGTATAGCGCAATTACTTTAACGCTCTTAAAGATAAAAAAAAATAAATTAAAACTCTCTTATAACGGTGTTTTGATCATTTTTTTATTGGTTTTGTTGTAGGTTTTGAGGTTTATCAGGAGTGTTATTGTAATTATTATATACTTAATATTATTTTAAAAAAACCTTCTGACGTATGCAACACACATGCCAACATGTGGATGACCCTCGTACCATTCAGGCAGCAGCAGTCCGACTACCAAAAACATTCTTCTAGAGCAGCATTTGAAAAATCTCAACATCCTTTAATCGATGATGTGGCGCGTGTGGGTGAAACACCACTAGTTTGGCGTCAAATACCATTTCTTTTACTTCTCTCTCTCCGCCTTGAAATTTGTATCACCCATGCAAAATTTTAGAGCAGCCCTTGCCATTTCTTTTTCCTTCACATTTGGTCCCTATCCTTTTGATCACTATTTTTTTGTTTTTTGGAATAAGCTATGAAATTACAAGTATTTTCCAATTTGACCCTCCTGTCATTTTTTAATTTATGAATAATCTATCAAATTATAAATTATTTTTAATTTCACCCCTACCATTTTTAAATAGATAGATCTATATATAATATATCAAATTCCAAATGTTTTTAATTTCTGTTATAATTTTTTTATCATTTAAATTTGGTCCTCATTCTTTTAGTTGCTATTTATTTTGTTTTGGATTATTTTTTATCTTTTTAAAAAAATTTCATCCTCATTCGGTTTTTTTCTATTGTTTTTGTTTTTTTTTCTTTTGTAAGTTTTTTTTATTAATATTTTCCCACAATTTCATCATTTAAAATTAAATTGTTTTAGAGTTAAACTTTTTAATTTAGCCCAAGTCTGGGATTTCATAAATTGTAGGTTTTAGAGATTATACCTAGTTTAGGAGGTTCATCAAAGTTTGCTTTTTTTTTTTTTAAGCTGATATTTTCTTATCTTTTATCTTTTTTTGCAGTTTGATTACATTTTGTTAGTCCTATATATATATTTTTTTTAATTTCACCCCCTATCATTTTTTTAATCTATAAATAATCTATCAAATTAGAAATGTTTTTTAATTTCACCCGTATGATTTTTTCTTATTTCAAATTTTGTCCTAATTCTTTTAATTTCCATTTATTTTGTTTGGAATCATTTTTTTTTTCAAATTTCTCCCTTTTTAGGTTTTTTTTCCCTCAAATTTATCCTTATTCTTTTTTTTACTATTTTTTCTTTTGCAAGTTATTTTTAAAAGCATCTTTTAACGATTTTAGCATTCAAAATTAAATTGGTTAAGAGTTAAACATCTTGATTAAAGCCGGGTCTAGGATTTAACGAGTAACAAGTTTTTACAATTGCATCGGGTTTAAGAGGTTCATTTAAGTTTGCTTAGTTGTTTTTTTTTTTAAAGCTTATGTTTTTTTTATGTTATTTTTTATGGTTTGCCTTCTGTTAGATTAACATTAGGTTGTTTGATAATTCAAATAAACTCAAATTTGTTCTTTTCACCTTTTTTTTTGTTTTTTCTTTTTTTCTTTGTTATTTTATTTATTTTTGTTGCATTTTTTTTCATGTTGTTTAGGTTACCACTTGAACTAATGACTTAGGATTGAGATTATTTTTTACAGTTACAATTTTTTGCATCGAAAAAAATTGCTCTACCTGCAGCGAAGCGCATGTAACAAATCTAGTAAAAAATCTAAAATTCATGGATCATGATGATATGGGAAGCTATAAGACACCTATACTGTTCAAAAGCAAGCTTATGTATGAAAATAAATATTAACTTTAAACATATAGTTAAGCTTTCTTAAGAGAGATGTCACTAATTGTCTCTCAGGAATCAAAGCCCATGTAGATAACCACAATTTAAAGGAGTTAGACCCTGGGTTTGATGTTTAGTCCCTGCTAGTTTTAATAGTGTTGTTTTATTGTTTCAAAAGCAACTATTCTCATAAGGCAACATATATTAGAAAACATGTTTTATTGTACAATATAACAAATATACTAAAAGCCATGAGATATTTCTTATAGCGATAGACACACTTCACTATTCTCTACAATAATGGAGTGACATCTATGTCATCGACAAGAAAAAAATGATTGCTTTTGATTCAGAGGTGTTTTGGTTTTTTTACACGGTTCATTTGTCATTACTGATTTGTTTGGGGGAATTCTCATCATTTTGTCTTATAATGCGCAATAAAATAACTTAAATACCCCTAGAATAAAGAAAACTAACATTGCTGGACAAGGGTGTTTTGGTATTTTTACTTTTTAATTGTACAATACAATTACACAATTGTCCCCGGGGTAAAAAAAAAAGCCATGTAAATGTCATAACCCATTTTTTGGTTATTCCCTAAATTTACCTTTTTCTTTCCAAAATAAAAAAAATAAATAAAGACTTACATTTTGACAAAAGCAAGCTCGGATGATTTCACATATAGAAAAAATCAAGTTGTAATTTTGGATGGAATTAAGAGCCTAATTGTACCATATTTTACCCAAAATTGAAAAGATAATATAGATTCAAGGTCAAGTTACATGATTATTGGATGAATCTACACAAAAATTAAGTCCAAGGACATAACTAGATTTTTAATAGGTCAATTTGATTTAATCATGGGCCAAATTAAAATTTAATTATGTTTAAGAATTAATTTGGATCCAATTGAAAGATTTAATTAGGTACAAGGACTTAATTATACTTTAAATGGGTCAAATTAATTTTATTAGGAGCTTAATTGGTGAAAAATAAGTTTGGGAGCTTAATTGAAAAGATTGGAATTTTAGAAGATCAAATTTATTTTTTACCAAGTCAATTAATTAAAATCAGAGGTAAAATTACAAGAAAATCAAAGTTTTGGGGTTGATTAAGGGCTAAATTGAAGAAATTCACAGCCAAGGACCATTTTGAAAAAGGTGCTGAACTTTAGGGACCAAATTGGTTGAAATTAGGGGTGAAATTGAAGAGATGTCGATTGGGGGCTAAATTGAAGAAATCCAAGACCAATGACCATTTTGAAAAAGGCTCTGAAATCCGAGGATGAAATTGAAGTTTGTCAGGGGCAAAATTGAACAAAATTGAAAATTTGGAACCAACCAGGAGTGTAATTAAGATAAATCATAAATCGAAGGACTAAAGTGATCTTGATCAAAACGACACCGTTTTGGGTTAGCTATTCATTTTCTTCTTTAGAGAAGCTGCTTGAGTGACCTCCTTCCCAAGGCATTTAATGCTTTATCCCTTGATCAAATTTGACAAAACTTGCACGCAAATGATCACTTGACACCTGGCTACACGCTAGTGTGATCCTTTCTGGCCGATTGACTCTATAGTGGTTGTGACATCACTTCAAAGTAGCCAACTTGACCGACCTTTCTTGTAATAAATCTGACAGCCTATGATAGCCACTTTGAACCAACGATTGAGATCTTTCTGGGTCGAATCAAAGGCTAAGATTTGGCACCATATGATATAAAGTGTCCCTCTTCCACCCCCGATTATTATTTTTCTATGTTTGCAAGGCTTGTTTGGTTGCTGTTTTTGTAACCCTCATCTTTAGAAGAGGAACTTGTTAAATCCTAGATCATAACACTGTGTTAAGGAAATATCCTCAAGGACAATGTGTATACACGCCTCAAGTTATAGTTTGTTTCTATTCGTTGTATCTAATTTAACAATAATCTTAAGGATATTTTAGTAACATGGATGAGAACACTATTGTCAACAACACTGCTACCATTAACAATTTTATTGTTGAGAACTCAGCTGTTGCCATCTCTCTTGTCAGCAACTTTGTTGTTGCTGATACTATGTCATTAGGTAAGTTATTCCCTGATATTTCAAAGAATGAGGTTTTTGCTGGAGAAAACTTCAGAAAGTGACAAGAAAGGATATTTGGTGTCCTTGACATGCATGAAGTTGTATGGGTTCATACTGATCCCAAGACCAATGACAATACCATAGCATGGACATATGGAAACAAGCTACAAGGAAGCGAAGGAGATATGAAGCAATATGGTGACAAAGTATATTGTCGAAGATGTGGGAAACAAAAATTTATCATTGGAAAATTTTACCAATAGGAAATGGTGGATAACAAAAATATCAAAACTCATATTAATGAATACCATAGGCTGCTAGAGGACATGAAAGCTGAAAATATCAACCTTCTTGAAAGATTCGTTGCTGGAACATTGAACAAAAAACTACCTAACTCATGGAGTGACTACAAACAACAACTCAAGCACAAGCATATAAAATTATCTTTGATTGATCTTATTACCCACATCATCATTTAAGACACAAATAGAAAGGAGTTGCAAGCTACTAGGAAGAAAGAGATGACCACTAAAGCAAACTTAGTAGAAGGGAGCTCACATAAAAAAAGATATGAGCATAAATTTAATACAAACAATAATAAGTCCAATGGTAATAATACCGATATGTTCAAACCCAAACCCAACAATTTTTAGAAAAAAGGAAATTGTTTTATGTGTGGCAAACCTGGCCACCATGCACCTCAATGCTGAAATAGAAAGAGAAACCACAATCCTCCTAAAAGTAAGGTCAACTTGGTTGAAGGAGAAGACATCATTGCTGCGGTTTTTTCTCAAGTCAATATGGTGACCATTGAGAAAAATTGGGTGGTAAACTCTAGTGCTACTAGGCACATATGTTAAAATAAAGAATTCTTCTCCACCTATACATCTTTTAAGGACAGAGAAGAAGTGATCTACCTTGGAGACTCAAGAATTGTAAATGTTCTTGGAAAAAGCAAAGTCCTTCTGAAATTGACTTTGGACAAAACATTGGCTTTGAATGAGATGTTATATGTCCCTAATATAAGAGCAAATTTGGTCTCTGTGGCTTTGTTAGGAAAATTTAGGATCAAAGTATTATTTGAATGTGATAAGATTGTAATGACTAAGAACAATGTATTTATGGGGAAAGAATATTATAACCATGGATGTTTTGTACTCAATGTTGCTAATGTAATGAATTAAAATGCATCTTCTTCTGCTTAATTGCTTGACTGTACTGATTTATGGAATGCTAGATTAGGACATGTTAGTTTATCTTATTTTAAGAAAATGAGTTCTCTTAGTTTAATATTATATCATTAATGTTTGAAATATAGTAGGAGCATTTATTAAGCCAAATAACATCACTTTAAACTTATAATGACCAAAAGGTGTCTTGAAGGTGATTTTTTCTATATCCTCAGTATTCATCCTCACTTGATGGTACTTGATCTAAGGTCAAGTTTTGAGAAAAACTATGAAACTTATAGCTCATCCAATATATCATCGATTAGGGGACAAAGAAATTTTTTTTAATGGTCATATTATTGAGTTGTGCATAATCTATACAGAATCTCTAGGTGTTATCTTTCTTCTTAATTAACAAAACTGGAGAAGCAAAAGTGCTGCAATTATGTTGTATGACTATTTTATAACATTTCCTTTACCATTTTTCAATTTATCCCTGTTGCAGATAAAAAATCATATAAGGTCTGATGTTTACCGGTTTCGATTCAAGAATCAATGAAATTATGTGATCTAAAGGTCTAACTAGTGGTAACTATGTAGGTTCTGCAAAAATATCCTCAAATTCTTCTAAAAAAGCCTCAATTACTTCATCTTATTTAGTTATTGTTGGTTCATTATATGATTCTATTAAAAAAACTGACCTATAAACCTACAAATTATCTCTTTTAAACTTTTATGCACTTTGGTTACTCCGATAATCTGTAACTCAACAACATTAATCATTCTTTTTAATTATATCATTCTCTCTTTTTTTTTTTAATGACAACTTCATCTTGATAAAATTAAACATGATAGAAGAGTACACCCATAACCAATCAATACCATGAACAAAATCACACCTATGCAATTTCAATATCTTTAAATCAGCTTGAAATTCATGACCTTGTATGAACCAAGTAAGCTTTGGACAGTGGGAATTACATCTTATAACATTTCTATTTGCTATTGTTATTGTCAACACAATAGTCTTAAGTAGAATAACTTTAATTTCCTCAACCACAAAACATCTATAAAACTATGGGTGCTTCAATTTTCTATAAGAACAATCAAATTCTTTCCCTGATAGAAACCTTTTACCCTAATGGTGTTATGGGTATAATTATCATCTAGTGGAATAAATGATAACCCACATTAATTTTTTTTTCTATCAAATCCTATAATTTTATTGTTCTCTCCTTCTGCTAATTCCAATAATTCATCTTTTTTATCTTGTAACCCTTTTATCATATGAATTCCCCTAACATTACATTGATGTCCAAACACAAACTTATCTCCACATTTAAAAGATTGGCTCAACCGCCTTTTTTTGTTCATATAAAGACTAAGTGTGTTTTGGTCCTATTATGGAATCTATTTTAGAACGAATAAAAGATTTTATTGGCATATTACCTAATATTTTTCGCTAAAAAAAATGTTTGTTCTTGAAAGAATTTTAGCCCTTTTTGCTACTACCCAATTCGATATCTCTTGCTGTTTTGCCTATTCAAAAGCTTGCATCAGTGTAGCAGGTTTTAGAATGTTGAGTGTAGGTCTTACATCATCTATCAATCCATTGAGGAAACTTGAAATATAATATGCTTCAGGTAATGCCATATTCAAAGCATTTATGAGGGATTTTAGTTCTTTGAATTTCTCGATATATTCTTCCATATTTTTTTCTTGTACGAGTTAGTTGAATTCCTTTACCACATCCTCTTTGCTGCCAAATCTCATGCAAAGTCCTTTAGTAAATTCTTCCCAACCAGCCAGATCCTCTTCTCCAAACAAGAACCCTTTATACCACACCTCAATCTAGCTTTTCAAGTATAAATAAGCAACCTTTACCTATTGTTGAACTGAAATGGAATTCAACTTAAAGAATTTCCCACACTTCTTGAGCCAGTCCCTTAGATTCTCTCTATTAAATCTTGACAACTCTACTTTAGGTGAAGTTATGTCGTATCCTTTTCCTTGGATCGCCTTACCTCCTATGCCTTCTCTTCTTTGATTACTTATATACTGAGGAAGAACTCTATTAGTATTTATGTTAATTATTCCCTCTATGGCAACCTCCATTACTCTTGATGATACTTTTATTAAAGTTATGATATAATCTAGTTTTGAGTTGAATTGATAATTCTTTTGTGCCTGGCCTAGTCCTCTTCCATCGCATGTAATTTCTCAATTGATTGCTATATTTGCTCATCCACTTTTCTACTATACTCCTCCAAGTTCCTGATCTTGTTACTTCCCACCATTGTAGCTATGGATGGATGCTCTGATACAAAATTGTTAAGTTTACTCCTTAACAATAGTGAATTAAAAAGAAGATTGAGAATGAGAGGAGAAAACAATGTAAGGAAAAAGGATATAGCAGAATTAACTGTCAAATAATGATTCTTATTGCTGAATGCTCATGTTTCTTACACTATGGATTATATACAACTTGTAGCCTATAACTGCCTAACTAACTATAAGAGTTATTAATTAACACCTAACTAACTAACCCTGTACTTGGCTTATTCTTCCCTAACTAACTAATTGCTCTTCTATTGTCATTTTCATTACATGATGAATTCTTCTTTAGTTGTTTCTTCTTCCTTGAACCAATGCTTGCTTAATGACTTAATGTAACAAAATAATTTTAAAAAAAATTTAAATTTTGTCGAGCGAGTAAATAGTCATCAATTTAATTTTCTTAAAAAATTCTTGAAATAATATTGTTTGAAACTTTTTTTAAAAAAGATTAGATATTTTCACAAGCTAAGTTCTAAATTAAAAGCTCATTTGTTTTTGCGTTTTAAAAACTCTTTTAAAAAATCTTAAATTTTATATTTAGCTTTGCTTCAAATTATTATTGTTATTATTTTCTGTTTTTAGATTCGTTTTGATGTTCGAATATTAAAAATAATTTTTAAAAAATAAAAAATATTTTTTTAATATATTCTTTTTAAAAAAAAACTTTAAAAAACAATTACTATCTCAAACACCTCTACCAAGTTAATTCGGTGGTTCAGGACGTAGAACATGCCTTAGCAGAGATACGGATCTCATGCCATGATCATCACCACCCAGCAAGCTGTCATGAGATGACCCTTCTTCTTTATCTCTCTCTCTTTCTCTTTGGGGAGTGAACGTCTGTGTTCTTGCCAGAGACATGATTGCTAGTCCTGCTGCCTTCCCACAAACCTCTCAAGTTCACGTGCCTTGACTGCGTCTGACCGCTCAAACCTGTGCCTGCTTTTCTCTTCTTTGGCTGATGCTCGCTTTCAAATTTAAGAGAAATTTAACTCCATGAATGCCTCACGCCACACTTAGCAACAGATTATGAGATAACAAAATATATTATATTTTTATTTTTATCAAATGAGTTATTCATCTGCTAATAATAATATAATGGATTATATTGATAAATATCTATTAAGAATTTGTTGATGTATCCGAAATATGATGATATAAACATCAAAACTTGTAAATTTTTAAATTAAATTAATTTCAGTTTTTCCGAATTAAAATCTTGAATTAATTATTTATAGATTTATTCTATGTATTGAATTACAATCTAATTTAAGAGTTTAAGCTATAAAAAATTGGATATAATATCAAGTAACTATCTCATTTAAAAAATTTAAATTATTAGTTAAGATTCTAAAAATAATTGTATGTTAACCATTTAATATTATGTCTTTATTTATTTTTATTTTTTTACTAATAGTCATATTTTTTTATATTATACATTATAGATAAAGAATAAAAAAAAACGCTCTTTTATTGTTGATAACTATGCATCCTTTTATAATGCACTATGAATGACATTATCCAATGAATAGTTTTGTTTTTTCTATTTTTTATTTTAGTCTCCAATTTTTCTTAAAATTTATTTTTTAATATGTTGTTTATGATATTTAATTTGTTAATATTTAATTTCATTCCTTTGCACATTATTGAGAATTCAAGGGGTTTTTTTATTATCAAATTTCAAATTAAATTAGAGGCCAAGTAACAAAATAAAATCTAAATTTGTAGCGTACAAAATAACTAAAAGAAAAGCAACTAAAATAAAAAATAATAGAGATTTTTTTATCAAATTCAAGTGAAAAAAATTTATTTTTTTCAGGAACTTTTTTGCTTTCTCTTTTTCGTCCCTTTAATTTTAGGATTTTACATTAGGTGCTAAATTTTATTTTATTATTATAAGAAAATCTAAAAGGTGTTGGAAAACCGCTATAGCAATCCATTGAAAAAAAAAAGGGACTTTTTCGGCCTTCTCAAAACAAACCAAATAGCTAGCTATTGGAGTTAATATAGTCTTTTCATAGAGATCCATTAGTGATTATCATATTGATGAGGGGTACATTGATCTTTTTCATTTCTGATACACAACAAAATAACTACATTATTTTTAAAATCGGTTTTTTTAAAAAAGAAATCGATGCCCAGTGGTGTTTTTTTATTTTTTATATAGTATAATGACTAAATTATCCTTAAAAAGGTTGAATCTCATTCATGGGTGATCAAGGTGTTTTGGTATTTTCATAATGTGTGTGTGTAATCAAGCTAATATGGGGGCAATTTAGTATTTGAAGAATATAATATTATTTTAAAAAAGAGTTTGACGCATGCACTATATATGTGAACATGTAGGCTGCTTTTATGCCCTTCGGGCAATAAGTGGGGGGGCTTTAGGTGGCCAAACAGTGGCTTCCATATCAATCTTTGAATTGTTTCGGTAGCCTTTCCATCCCTAGGCGAGGCATAAGGATTATTGACTTTTGGTTTGGTGTCGATGAGTTTTTTCTCTCTCTTTCTCTCTCTCTCTCTCTCCACCTCGAGTTTTGCGTCTAACCTTACCAAATTTCAAATTAGCGCTTCAATTTGTTTCCTTTAGATTTGGAAAAAAAACCTTGATTATTATTTGTTTTATCTGAAATGATTTATAAATTTGGATTTTTTTTCTCAATTTCATTACCTTTTAATTTTTTTCTGTTATATTCAATCGTTATTCTATTTATTGTTATTTTTTTTTACTTTGACCAATTTCTTAAATTGATATTTTTTATCTAGTTTCATCCTTCAACATTAAATTGATTGGGAATTAGGCTTCTTGATTGAGCCCAAGTCTAAAATTTCACGGATTGCCAGTTTAGGAGTTTAATTCAAGTTTAGAAGGTTCGTTAGGATTTGCTTGATTTTTTTCCCTTTTCTTAAGCTAATGTCTTTTCGGTTTAAGCTATGTTATTTCTATTAATTTTCTTCCTATAGGATTTTTTACTGATGTTAAAAATGACCTGAGTTTTTGGTTTAAGTTAAGTCGTTCGTGTTAATAACAATAAGTAAGAACACTAGCAATGTCGGATCCATAGTTGGCTCCAAGGTTAAAAAAGATTGCCCCATGATCTAAAATTATATTCAATTTCTTTAATGGTTTTTAGAATTTCCAATTTTAGCCTTTCAAAATTAAACCTATTTCAAAATTTGCTCCTCATCAATGGTTTGTAAAAACACAATCATGACTGACCTATAGCCATCACCACACACTATATACATAACTAGCACCCATGCTCTGTCATGGGTTGGATAAAAAGAATTTTAAGAAAAAAAAGATGTTAAGCTAACGCAAAAACATTTTTTTAAAAATAGCAATTTTGAATGATAAAAAAAACAATAAGGAAAAAAAAAAGCAATCCCGACCTCTATGAATCCATTAAGCCCATGACCAAGCAATTTGACCAAAAGTAACTAAATTGAAAAAACATTGAAGCTCACAAACTAAATGTTGAAGGATAAAATTGAAAAAATAAAACATGACATACAAAAAGACTAAAAAAAAAGAGATATTATAAACCAAAAATAGACCTGGGTCTGCTTGAGTCAACCCAAAGGTCAAGTTATGAGATCAGGATAACTCGACAGAAAGAAAAATAAAAAAATTATGAAACCCAATTTATATAAAGAAAAAAACAAATGTCAAAATATAGGATTAGGAAAGGGATGAAATAAAAAAAATCATTCAATCACACAAAAAAATACAAATATAAAATAGTGATCAAAAGAATGATAATCAAATTAAAAAAAAAAAACAAATGAAAATGTGGAGAATTTTGAGTTGAAGGGCTAAATTGAAATAAAAAATAAATTTTACAAAATAACTAAAAGACCAATACCACAAAAAAAGACCAAATTTTTAAAAAATAATAAAATAAATATTTTGATTAAATGATGTAATTGAAATCAATTGAAATTTTATAGAAGAGATAAGAGGAAAATGAAGAGAAAAAAAAAACCAAGACCAAATATGAAAAATCAAAAAACAAAAAATCTAGATTGAATGATAAAATTTTAAAAAAAAACTTACAAAAAAGCCAAGGATAAAAATAATAAATCAAAAGAATGAGAATTGATATAAAAATATTCTCAGCTAAGGGGACTACCTTGTAATTTTAATTTCCAGACACGAGATTGGAGGGAAGAGAGAGAAAAGAGGGCAAAAAATATGAAAATAGCTTAAGCGATAATTTGTTGAGACCAACCAAACATGTGCCGCCATTAGAGGATGAGGACATCACGAGCAATCTAATGACATGACAGAAGATACTTTTTCATAGCCATAGGATGTCATCTAAGCTTTACATAACCCTTCCACGCGCTTCCACTTTACTAGCACACACCTGATAGATTTTAAAATTTAATAATTTTTAATTTATTCAAAATACCAATTTACCACTTTACTAATTTGCTTACAACGCAAAAGCCAACGTGAAAAATCAAAAAATGCCCCCAAAGCAAGCCTAATACTTTGTCACTGTCATAGGATGTCATCTAAGCTTTACAGAACCCTTCCACGTGCTTCCACTTGCTTCCACTTTACTAGCACACACCTGATAGATTTTAAAATTTAATAATTTTTAATTTATTCAAAATACCAGTTTACCACTTTACTAATTTGCTTACAACGCAAAAGCCAATATGAAAAATCCAAAAATGCCCCCAAAGCAAGCCTAATTCTTTTTTATTCCAACAGTAAGTTAGTAATTAAACTATACAAAAAAAAAAAAAACTGAAATCTCAAAAAGCCCTCAGTAACCAATATTTGATTTTTACCTTTAAGGGCAGTGAATGTATTTCACTAATCTAAAAAATATGAGAGGACTTCTATACCCCTAATGAAAATGTTAATGACAAATGAATCACATGGAAAAGTCTATTTTACCTCTGAGTTTAGCCTTCTAGATTGATTTGGTGAAGGTTAAAACTGTTAAATTACTATTATAATCCATGGTGTTTTGTGTTTGTAGCTACAATATTTCTCTCACACCCTATGTAATTTTTTAAAATATTGAGGAGTCACATTTCATTGTCTAAAATCAATTATGAATCTAAGGGTGTTAGGGCAACCATAACTCCTCTAAGTTAAAATAAGATATGGAACCCTCTCTTGTTGTAAGAAAAACTTCAAACAAGTCCTAATGAAATAACCACCCTAATATAGAAATATTACATTCTAGCCTTCTAAAGCACTCTAGTTTGGATTAATTCTTTCCTAGAGTTGCACTTGGATAATATGCTATTTGTTTATTGATATAGTTCTTGCTTCTAGGTGGTGTGATTTTTGGTGCAATAGAGAATGTTTGCAATTATGGTTATCGCTATATATTTGTGTAAGGTGGAAAATTCATAACTTTCTTTAATATAATAGATGTATTTGCTTGTGATATTATTCTTTCCATGAATTCCTAACTGCAAGATGATTGTCATAAGAAATTGATAGACTAAAATTTATTAGGAATTATCATATTGGTTGTGGCCCTGTGGCTCCTTAGCCCCGTAACCCTATAGCTCCTTAACATCGATTTATTGGGTGTGGCTCTATGGCCAGACGCCAACATCATGGGCTTCTCACCTTATCAGACCCAACTTTTATATACTTGGATTTAATCATGTGCTAAGCCGAAGGTAACACGAGTCTAGTAGGTTGCCAAACCCAATACACTTAGATTCAGCCATGTGTTGAGCTCAAGGCAACGTGAATTTAGCAGGTTGCAAGACCCAATACACTTGGTTTCATCCAAGCAACGTGGGTCTACCACATTGCCAAACCCAATACAATTGGGTTCATCCATATGCTGAGTTCAATGCAACGTGGGTTTAAAAAGTTGCTAAACTCAACTACATTTTATATCTTACTCTCCTTACACTCCTAGATGTATAAAAATCTCTCAAGGGTCTACCATATTTATCTCTTATTAATGCATATATAAGAGATATTTATCCATCATTAAATGCTATCAGGGAAAAATAACATTATATCCCCTCCTTTTCATAAAATTATAAGACTCAAGGGCTATAAATACTTTATGAATCCTTCAAGCTTTAGGTTCACAATCTTTTCATTCTCAATATTTTTAGCATACATATTTTCAGAGTCTATCTAAATAAAAATATCACTATAATTTCTCTCTATAAATATATTTACTTAAGCATATGAGAGTATTCACATCTACCAAATGAGATTATTTGCAGGTATTAGCCACCTCAGCTTTCCAGGTACCAAGTTTTAACTACCAGCCACCTCGGCTAAGAGAATGAATCAGATTGCTAGAAATAAAAGATTAACCATTTATCCAACACATAATTTTGCTCCCAAGCTATTTTGATTTTTTGGGACATTATCATAAACCTCTTGCCAAGTTTTTCTATAATTATATAAAAAGCTAAAGGTGCTTAGTCTTTCACAATAGACTGTGAGGGGAAGTATTGTTTAGTTGAACATTTTTTTCCTATATGTTTTTACAATTTGATCCTTTCAAATTTTTTTGATTTGATAATGGTTTTGGTGATTTATTTTTCATGCTTGAATACAGGGATCTCAAGGCTTAGAGAAAATGTTATCATGCTTAGTTAATTCTTGATTTGGTAAAATAAAATTCAATTTCATTCATTTAAAATAATTTGAGTTTCAAGGATTGAATTTGAAGTTTAAAGAAATGATTAGTATTTGTTTCTTAGAATTGATGTAGATTTTAATATAAAAAGAAATTGGATAAAACATGTAGAAGCTAGTGGGATACTTTAGGAGACACAATAATAATGGAAATTGATATTGTTAATTTTTTGT
>Ga0325401_1002069_pt1 | contig 17559 bp, 16 predicted proteins | sample PopdelMetagenome_FD_205666 | JGI IMG/M metagenome (GOLD analysis project Ga0325401, IMG submission 205666) | Populus deltoides microbial communities from Bellville, Georgia, United States - Xylem-PdKOR-R2 | ecosystem: Host-associated > Plants > Phyllosphere > Stem > Wood/Secondary xylem | place...
GTTCGCAACGACAGAGCACCACAGCACCACCTCCGCGGGAGCGCCCGGGCCAGAGGCCCGGGCGCTTCCGCAGGCCCCGGTCCGGACGCCTCGCGCCGCGGACCAGGTCGATCCAGACAACAAACTGCAGTCCACAGATCCTGGGAGCCACAGATGAGCGAACCGCTGCTCGAGCTGCGCGGTGTCAACAAGAGCTTCGGTGTCGTCCACGTCCTCCACGACGTCGACTTCGCCGTCTACCCCGGCCAGGTGACCGCCCTGGTCGGCGACAACGGCGCGGGCAAGTCGACCCTCGTCAAGATCATCGCGGGCATCTACGGCCGCGACAACGGTGACTACCTCTTCGAGGGCAAGGCCGTCGACGTCAACGGCCCGCGCGACGTCGCGGCCCTCGGCGTCGAGGTCGTCTACCAGGACCTCGCACTGTGCGACAACCTCGACATCGTCCAGAACATGTACCTGGGCCGCGAGGAGATCAAGGGCGGCACGCTCGACGAGCCGACCATGGAGGCCCGCGCCCGCGACACCCTCGGCTCCCTCTCGGTGCGCACCGTGAAGTCGGTGCGCCAGAGCGTTGCGAGCCTCTCGGGCGGCCAGCGCCAGACGGTCGCGATCGCCAAGGCCGTGCTCTGGAACTCCAAGGTCGTGCTCCTCGACGAGCCGACCGCCGCACTCGGCGTCGCGCAGACGCGCCAGGTCCTCGACCTCGTGCGCCGCCTCGCGGACCGCGGCCTCGGCGTCGTGCTGATCTCGCACAACATGGGCGACGTCTTCGAGGTGGCCGACCGCATCGTGCCGCTCTACCTCGGCCGCGTGGCCGCCGACGTCGCCACCAAGGACGTCACCAACCGTCAGATCGTCGAGCTCATCACCATGGGTCGCTCCGGCGACCTGGGCATCGCCGAGAACCCCACCACCGCCACGGTCTGAGAGGGCACCGAGAACATGAGCGTCGACACCTCCAGCACCGCCTCGGGCGGGGCCCCCGAGCCGACCAACGCCGCCGACCGCGCCTTCGCGCGGGACGACGTCCACGCCACCACCCTGGGTGGCTCCTTCCAGGAGTACCTCAACCGCGTCAGGGGCGGCGACCTGGGCTCGCTGCCGGCACTGTCCGGCCTCGTCGTGCTGTTCGTCATCTTCAGCTTCGCGAGCGATGCCTTCACCACCAAGCTCAACCTCGCCAACCTGGTCACCCAGGCCGGCCCGATCAGCGTCCTGGCCATGGGCCTCGTCCTCATCCTGCTGCTGGGTGAGATCGACCTCGGAGCCGGCGTCGCCGGCTCGACCGGCGCGGCCGTCACGGCGCTGCTGATCGTCGATCGGGGCTGGTACTGGCTCGTGGCGGCGCTGGCCGGCCTCGCGGTCGGGGCCTTCATCGGCCTGGTCGTGGGCCTGCTCGTGGCCCGCCTCGGCATCCCGTCGTTCGTGGTCACCCTGGCCACCTTCCTGGGCCTGCAGGGCGTCCTGCTGGTGCTGATCGGCGAGGGCGGCTCGGTCCGCTTCGCCGACGACTTCCTGCGCGGGCTGGCCATCAAGACCGTCGACCCGACCGTCGGCTGGATCGCGGCGGTCGTCATCGTCGCGCTGTACGCCGCGCTGGCGATCCGCAAGCACCGCACGCAGGTCAACGAGGGTCTCGCCCACCCGCCGTTCAGCCTGGTCGTCGTGCGCATCGTCGCGCTGGCCGTGGTGCTGTTCGGTCTGGTCGCCTTCATGAACGCCGACCGCAGCCGCAACCCCAACTTCCCCATCGAGGGCGTGCCGCGCATGTTCGTGGTCGTCGCGGCGCTGCTGATCCTGTGGACGTTCGTGCTGAACCGCACCCGCTACGGCCGTCACCTCTACGCCGTCGGCGGCAACGCCGAGGCCGCGCGCCGCGCCGGCATCAACGTCCTGAAGATCCGCGTCACCGCGTTCGTGTTCTCGACGATGATGGCCGTCGTCAGCGGTCTGCTGCTCGCCGCCAACACCGGCAAGGTCTCCCCCGGCTCGGGTGGCAGCAACACGCTGCTCTACGCCGTGGGTGCGGCCGTCATCGGTGGCACCAGCCTCTTCGGCGGCAAGGGTCGCGCGATCGACGCCGTGATCGGTGGCTTCGTGATCGCGACGATCATCAACGGCCTCGGCCTGCTCAACAACGCCAGCTGGATCAACTTCGTCGTGACCGGCGCGGTCCTCCTCCTCGCCGCCAGCGTCGACGCGATCTCCCGGCGCCGCCGGTCCGCCGCAGGGGTCTGACCCCGTGAGTCCGCAGCCGCGGACCGGCCTGGGCACCAACCAGGAGGCGGTCCGCCGCCACAACCTCGGCACGCTGCTGCGCCACGTCCACCGACGCGGGCAGAGCACGCGTGCCGACCTGACCCGCGGGATGGGGCTCAACCGCAGCACCATCGCGGGTCTGGTCACCGAGCTCGAGTCGCTCTGCGTGGTCGAGTCCACCGACACGGTGGGCTCGCCACGCGGGGCGGGCCGGCCCTCGGTCGTCGTCCGGCTCGCGGCGAGCGGTCCCTACGTCGTGGCCGTCGAGGTGGGCGTCGACCGCATGGTCGTCGCCCGGGTCGGCCTCGGCGGGGTCGTCCACCAGCGCGCCACGGCGATCTCGTCCGGCACCGAGGCCTGGCAGGTCGGCTCGACCGTCGCCAGCCTCGTGCGCGAGGTCGTCGACCAGACCCCGGCCGACGCGGCGATGGTCGGCATCGGCATCGCCGTTCCCGGCCTCGTCCGCCGTTCCGACGGGCTGGTGCGCCTCGCGCCCAACCTCGAGTGGGCCGACGTGTCGTTCGGCAGCATCGTGCTGGCCGCCCTCGGCGTCGAGGTGCCGGTCTCGCTCGCCAACGACGCCGACCTCGGCGCGCTGGCCGAGCACGAGCGCGGCGTGGCCGTCGGGGTCAGCGACCTCATCTACGTCTCCGGCAACGTCGGCGTCGGTGCCGGCATCATCACCGGCGGGCTCAGCCTGGCCGGTGCGGGCGGTTACGCCGGCGAGATCGGCCACCTGCAGTTCAAGCCCGGCGGCCGCCCCTGCCACTGCGGCAACCGCGGCTGCTGGGAGACCGAGGTCGGCGCGCACGCGATCGCCCAGGCGATCTCGCTGACCTCCGACCAGGTCCCGCGCCTCGACGAGGTGCTCGCGGGCTACTCCCGCCCCACGCGCGAGCTGCGCGCGATCGGCACGATGATCGGTCACGGCCTGGCCAGCGTCATCAACGCCGTCAACCCCGAGATGATCGTCCTCGGCGGCTACTTCAGCGCCCTGCACGGCCTGGTCCGCGACGAGATCGAGGCCGGCGTCTCCGACCGCACCCTCTCCTCGCCGTTCGAGTCGGTCTCGCTCGAGCTCCCCGCCCTCGGCGCCGACTCGGTCCTGATGGGCGCCGCCGAGATGGCCTTCGAACCGCTCTTCACCGACCCCGTCTCCGCCCTCGGCAGCGCGATCCAGGACGTCCGCACCCGCGTCGCGGGTTGAGCCTGCGAAACACGCGACACCGGTGGTCGAGCGAGCCGTCCGACCGCGTCGCGGGTTGAGCCTGCGAAACACGCGACACCGGTGGTCGAGCGAGCCGTCCGACCGAGGGACGAGGTCGGAACCGGCGTGTCGAGACCCAGGCGGTGCGGGTCGAGCCCGATCTGCGGCTGGCGGGGTCTCGACGACGCTCGCTGGCGCTCGCTGCTCGACCACCGGGACTGCGGTGCGGGTCGAGCCCGATCTGCGGCTGACGGGGTCTCGACGACGCTCGCTGGCGCTCGCTGCTCGACCACCGGTGATCGCGCTCGGGTGAGGTGGTCTCGAGACAGGACTCCGTCCTTCCTCGACCACCGGGACCCTCCGTCAGACGGGGAGCTCGACCTCGCCGGCGAGCAGGGGGGCGAAGGCGCGCTCGGCGGCACCGAGGGCGGCCGCCTCGATGCCGAGGGCGCCGACGCGGAGCTCGGGGCGGGTGAGCGGGTCGACGAGGCGCTCGTCGACGACGGCGCGGGCCCGCTCGAGAACGAGCTCGCCGAGCGGGACGAAGTAGCCACCGAGCACCACGACCGACGGGTCGAGGACGGCGGCGAGGACGGCCAGGCCGAGGCCGACGTCGTGGCCGAGCCGGTCGAGGCCGGCACGCACGCCCGCGTCGACGGCGGCGCGCTCGGCGACGGCCTGCGCCGTGGCGACGGGGGTGCCGAGCTCGGGCATCCCGACGGCGCGGAGCATCGCGTGCAGGCCGATGGAGGCCTCCCAGCACCCCCGGCGGCCGCACCCGCACGGGGCCTGCGGCTCGCCGATCGGCACGTGCCCGACCTCGCCGGCGAAGCCGGTCCCCCCGCGCACCAGCTCGCCGGCGCTGACGATCCCGGCGCCGATGCCGACGGTGCCGGTGAGGTAGAGCAGGGAGTCGCTGTCGGTGGCCGCGCCGTGGTGGGCCTCGGCGTACGCCGCGCAGTCGGCGTCGTTGGCGATCTGCACCGGGCAGCCGCCGAGCAGCCCGGCGAAGCGCTCGGCGAGCCCCGCGCCCGCGACGTCGAGGTTGGGCGCCCAGGCGACCGTGCGGTCATCGCCGCCGACGAGGCCGGGGACGGCGAGCACGGCCCCGACCAGACGCTCGTGCGCCTCGGGCGGCACGACCTCACGCACGAGGTCGGCGAGCACCTCCACGGGGTCCGCACCGTCGACCGGACGGGTCTCGTGACGCCGTACCTCACCCGCGAGGTCGAGCACCACGGCCGCGACGTAGTCGACGTTGAGCTCGAGGCCGAGCGCGGCGAGACCGTCGCCGAGCAGGACGACCGGTCGGGAGGGTCGGCCGCGGGCGGGCGGGCGGGTCAGCGCCGGGGCCGAGCCGTCCTCGGAGACCACTCCCCCGGCGGTGAGGTCGGCGACGATGGCGCCGACCGTGGCCTTGGCCAGGCCCGTGCGGCTCGCGAGCTCGGCCCGCGAACCGGCACCGCCCTGGCGCAGCTCGCGCAGCACCAGGGCGGTGTTGCGGCGTCGCACCCACTCGGTGCTGGCGCCGCCGGTCACGGACATGCTCAGCGCACGCCGTACAGGTGCTCGAGGGCGAGCTGGTCGAGCTTCTCGGTGTGGGCACCGAGCTGCGCGAGCGCCTCGGGGTCGGGGAGCTGCCAGTCGAGCAGGCCGCTCCAGCCCTCACCCTCGTCGAGCGTGGGCTGCGCCAGCTCGGGCAGGCGGGCCGCCTCGAGGGCCTCCTGGACCTCCGGGTCGGCGCGGAACGCCTGGACCTTCTCACGCAGGATGAGGTAGTTGCGCATGCACGCCTCGGCGCTCACCCACACGCCGCTCTCGTCCTCGATGCGCGAAGGCTTGTAGTCGAAGTGGACCGGGCCGTCGTAGCCGCCGGCCAGCAGGGTGTCGACGATCCAGAAGGCACCGCGCACGTTGCCGGCGCCGAAGCGCAGGTCCTGGTCGTACTTCGGACCGTTCTGACCGTTGAGGTCGATGTGGTAGAGCTTGCCCGACCACAGCGCCTGGGCGTAGCCCGCGGCGGCGTTCATGCCGGCCATCTCCTCGTGCCCGATCTCCGGGTTGACGCCGACCAGCTCGGGGCGCTCGAGCTCGTTGATGAAGGCGAGCGCGTGGCCGATCGTCGGGAGCAGGATGTCGCCGCGGGGCTCGTTGGGCTTCGGCTCGATCGCGAAGCGCATGTCGTAGCCCTTCTCGGTGACGTAGTCGCCGAGCAGGTCGAAGGCCTCCTTCATGCGGTCGAGCGCGACGGCGGTGTCCTGCGAGGCGCCGTACTCCGCACCCTCGCGACCGCCCCAGGCGACGTAGACCTTGGCGCCGAGCTCGGCGGCGAGGTCGATGTTGCGCATGACCTTGCGCAGCGCGAAGCGGCGGATCTCGCGGTTGTTGTTGGTGAAGCCGCCGGCCTTGAAGACGGGGTGGCTGAACAGGTTGGTCGTCGAGGTGGTGACGACCAGACCGGTGTCGGCGAGACCCTTCTTGAACCGGTCGATGATCTGCTGGCGCGTCGCGTCGTCAGAGCCGAACGGGATCACGTCGTCGTCGTGGAAGTTGACGCCGTAGGCGCCGAGCTCGGCGAGCTTCTCCAGCGCGTGGACGGTGTCCATCGGCGGGCGGGTCGCGCCGCCGAACGGGTCGACGCCCTGCCAGCCGACGGTCCAGAGACCGAAGGAGAACTTGTCGTCGGGGGTCGGGGTGGGGACGTTCATTCTCAGTTCCAATCGCTGGTGCGGTCGCGCAGCTCGGTGTAGCGCGCGCGGACGTCGGGTGTCGGGTCGGCCTCGAGGAGGTCGGTGGGCGGAGCGGGCCACGCGGGCGGCGCCTCGGCGCCGGAGAGCGCCCAGGCGGCTTGGCGCGCGGCGCCGAGCGCGACGTACTCCGCGCTCGGCGGGACCTCGACCGGGCGGCCGAGGACAGCGGGGGCGAGCGCTCGGACGGCGGCGCTGCGGGCGGCGCCGCCGACCAGCAGGATGCGGCCGACCTGCTCGGGCACCGCGCCGCCGATCAGGTCGACCGCGTCGGCGAGCGAGCACAGCAGCGCCTCGTACGCCGCGCGCGCCAGGTCGGCGCGGGTGGTCGAGGGGCGCAGGCCGGTCCAGGTGCCGGTGGCGTCGGGCCGGTTGGGGGTGCGCTCGCCGCCGTAGTAGGGCAGCAGCGTGACACCGTTGGCCCCGGCCGGGGCGCTCAGGGCGAGCTCGGCCAGCTCGTCGTGGTCGACGCCGAGCAGCGCGGCCTGCAGGTCGAGGATGCGGGCGGCGTTCATCGTCGTGGCCATCGGCAGGTAGCCCCCGGTGGCGTCGGCGAAGCCGGTCACCGCGCCGGTGCCGTCGACCACCGCGGAGCGGCTGACGGTCGAGGCGACCCCGGAGGTGCCGATCGAGACGAGCACGTCGCCGGGGCGCAGGTCCATGCCGAGAGCGGCGGCCATGTTGTCGCCGGTGCCGGCGCCGAGCACCTGTCCGGCGGTGGTGCGACCGGCCACGGCGCCGGGGTCGACGACCTCGGGCAGCGCGACCTCGTGACCGAGGGCGGCGGCGGCGAGGTCGGCGCGCCAGCGGCCCTCGTGGGCGGCGTAGTAGCCGGTGCCGGAGGCGTCACCGCGGTCGGTGAACGGCGCGGTGCCGGGCGCGGCGAGGTGGGCGGAGACGTAGTCGTGCGGCAGCAGCACGCGCTCGACGCGCGCGGCCGCCTCGGGCTCGTGGTCGCGCAGCCAGCGCAGCTTGGTGACGGTGAACGACGCCACCAGGACGCTGCCGACGGCCTCGGCGCACGCCTGCGGGCCGCCGTGCTCCTCGATCAGCTCGCGCGCGGCGTCGGCCGAGCGGGTGTCGTTCCACAGCAGGGCGGGGCGCACCGGCTCACCGTCCGCGTCGAGCGCGACCATGCCGTGCTGCTGACCGCCCACGGCGACGGCCTCGGCCCGTTCCAGGAGCCCGGGGGTGACCTGGTCGAGCGCCGCGAGCCAGGCGCGGGGGTCGACCTCGGTGCCGTCGGGGTGCTTGGCTGAGGCCTGGTCGACGACCGTGCCGTCGTCGCCGTCGACGAGCAGGGCCTTCACGGACTGGGTGGAGGAGTCGATCCCCATGACGAGCGTCACAGGGTCTATTTAGTACGACAGTTGAACTAAAGTCAACTCTCCCTCCGCATGGTCGGGGGTGCAGCCGGGTACCCGCTCACCCGTGACAGAGCGAGACTTCGAAGGCGGAGACCAGGAGATCTACAACGGCTCCAGCATCGACGACGAGGACCAGCCCTCGAACGTCGACAGCCTGGGCGACCCCGACGTCGAGGACGAGCTCGACCGCGGCTACTCGCCGCCCGAGAAGTGGTCGGCCGCGCAGGGGTTCGGCAACACGCCGTACGAGGAGGCCACCGGCGAGTCGCTCGACCAGCGCGTCGCCCAGGAGGTCCCGGAGCCCGACCCCTACGTGGAGGCCGAGAAGGCCGGCACGCCCGGCGACTCGGAGGACCTCGTCGACGGTGAGGTCGGCGACGAGCGCGCCGGTCGCCTGGTCGACCCCGACGAGGGGTTCGGCACCGACGTCGAGAAGGACCTCGTCGGCGACGACGTGGGCATTGACGGTGCGGCCGCCTCGGCCGAGGAGGCCGCCGTGCACATCGTGGAGGACGTCCCGGACGAGACCGTCTGAGGACGCACGCAGCTTCAGCTTGGCCCGGACCATCCGGGTCCGTCGGGGGACGGTTCACCTGCTGCGGCAGGTGGGGAGAGAGGGAGTCAGATGGAGTTCATCCTGTGGATCCTGGCGGTGATCCTGGTCGTGTCCGGGATCGTGCAGCTGTTCCGCGGCGCGATCCTGTGGGGCGTCGTGCTGATCGTCGTGGGGCTGCTCGTCGGCCCGGGCGGCGTCAGCATCTTCACCTGATCCGACGACGAGCCTGACCGAGCACCGACGCGGCCGGCGCCTCCTGCGGGAGGTGCCGGCCGCGTCGCGTCCGCGCCGTGCTCGCGTCGCGTCGTGTCCCCGGAGCCCTCAGGCCGCGAGCGCCTCCGCGGCGACCCGCAGGTCCGCCACCAGTCCGTCGTACGCCGCGTCGCGGTCGTCGGCGCGCAGCACGGCCGAGGGGTGCAGCGTCGGCAGCACCCACTGCGGCGGCGCCGGCACCGGCATCCGCTCACCGGGCCAGGCCGTCATCGTGCCGCGCGACTCCCCCACCCGGAACGACGTGCCGTAGAGCGCCTTGCCCGCCGTGCCTCCGAGCAGGACGACGCCGACCGGGCGCAGCAGGGCCATCTCGGCGGCGAGCCAGGGCGTGCAGGCCGCGACGTGCGCCTGGGCCGGGCTCTGGTGGATGCGCTGCTTGCCGCGCGCCTGCCACCGGAAGTGCTTGACGACGTTGGTGCGGTAGACGCCGGTGCGATCGATCCCGGCGTCGTCGAGGGCGCTCACCAGCACCCGGCCCGCCGGGCCGACGAACGGCTCACCGCGCTTGTCCTCCTGGTCGCCCGGCTGCTCGCCGAGCAGCACCAGCCGCGCGTCGGGGGCACCGCGACCCATGACGGTCTGCGTGGCGTCGGCGTACAGCTCGCAGCCGTGGCAGCCCTGCGCCGCCTCCTGGAGCGTCTCGAGGCTGGGGTGCTCCGGCACCCACTGCTGGGCGCCGGGGCGCTCGGGGCTGGTCGTGGGGCTGGCCATGCATGTTGGGTACCCGCCGACCCGAGGGTTGCGCGACCGAGCACAGACCTGCCTGGTTCTCGGAGCACCGGGTGTCGCTGCCTCCGACAGAGACCCCAGGAGGCCCACTCCCGAAGGGACCGGGCCCGACAGCGCACACCGATCCAGGCATACGAGCCCGGCAGTGTGCAGCCTAGGATGCCCGGCGTGCTCACCTACCTTCTCGTGGCAGGTCCCGGCCTCCCCGCTGTCGGACGCGGCGAGTTGGACCGTCGCGTACGCGAGGCCGCACCGAGCGTGCTGACACAGGTAGGCGAGGCGGTTCTGTGGACGAGGGCTAGCGGCAATTGCCTGGTGTGGACCTGGGACTCGACGAGCAAGACGGACACCGGGTCACAGCGTGTCGTGTCGGACGAGACCGGATTGTTCGCCATCGCTGGTAGCGCGTGGTCACGGTCCGGGTGGGAGACGGCAGAGACTGTGGCGTCGAGACCCGAATGGCGCAAGAGGCCCGACCTCCTTCGAGACAGCTTGACCGGGAACTTCTCCGCTCTGTCGATCCGCAACGACGGCGACAGTTACGTCACCACTGATTCGACCGGGACCGGCCACGTCTACTTGGCCCGCGGGACCGATCTGTGGGCGGCTTCCAATCGCGCCCCACTCGCTAGCATCGGACTGAAGGGGGACTGGTCGCCTGACGTCGGCTCGCAGGCCTGGCTGGCCATGTTGGGTATGTTCGCCGGTTCCTCGACGTCGGTGCAAGGTGTCGAGGTGTTACCGGCGGCATCTTCGATCGTCCTCGATGCGCGCGACGCGGTGACCGTCTCCCACGGCATCACACCTTGGGCAGCCGGCGCGTCTCGACCTGCTCAGGTAGAGGAAGCCCTCGACGATGCTGCGGAGGCACTCATTGCCCGAGCTGCTGTCATCGCCTCGAACGAGGTTGCCGAACCGATCATCAACCTGTCGGGCGGCAAAGACTCTCGATTGGTTCTCGCAACGTTCGCCGCAGCCGGGTTGGCCCGAGACGTCTCGTTCAGCACCTCCGGGATGCCCGGCGCCTCCGATCGCGAGGTCGCTGTGATGCTAGGCGAGAGACTCCAACTGAAGCTAGCGGTTCACACTCCAGGCCGCGACGCCGGTCCTGATCTTGACGAGCTCGACAGGCGGGTGCGGCGGCACGCGTTTCAGACGGCAGGGATGTTCGGCGCTCTGGATCTGCAGGGTTCCTACGGGGATGGCGCGCACATCAACCTGACCGGGCTCTACGGCGAGCTGATGCGCTCGACCTACCGACCCGAGGAGATCCCGCGCAGTTCGCAGGAGGTCCGGCAGTACTTGACCGATCGGATGGGGGTCGACCGGAAGCGGCTGTTGCGCCCCCACGTTCGGGAGGATCTCGAGGAACAACTCAGAACCTGGGTAGACAGTCGTGTCGAAGATGGCTGGGCGCCTCACGATCTCCTCGATCTGTTCTATGCGGAGGTACGAGTCGCCCGCTGGCTGGGCGCTGCTGAGGAGACGAACGCGATGAATCCCACGGCAAACTTGCTGCAGCTCCGTGAGTGCATCCTCGCCGGGTTCGCAGCGTCTCCCGAGACTCGACGACGCGACGAACTGCACTACCGGCTGATCCAGCGGCTACAGCCAGATCTCCTCGAGGTTCCTCTCGCGAATCACCACTGGCACCCCGAGCTGTCCGAGCCCGGGAGCGTCACGAACCCTGATCCAGTCATGGCTTCCGCAAGTGCCGCGGAAGGTTGGCAATCGCTGGGCTGGACTTCGCACCGCAGGCTCATCGCCGCGGAGCTGCTTGCGCGCGACAACGTCATCCACGAGATCGTGGATCCCAAGCGTGTTGCGGTGGTGACCTCAAGACCTCAGAGCCCAAGGCGCGCGGCTCAACTGTGGGCAGTGTGGAGCGCTTCGATCTGGTCGTCCCGCGGGTATGAGATATTCCCGTGGAACGGTCCATCGACGCCTGCGGTCGTCCCGCCCTCGCGCGTCATATCCGCGCTCACGCTTCCGCCGCCGCGCAAGCCCCGCCCAACCCCCAAGCCGAGTTCGCGACCACCGGGCCCGCCGCTATCAGCGACCGGTGTTTACGGCCGTTGGAGAGCCGCCGTCGCAAGACGGCTGAGGTTAACCTTCCGCAGCAACAGCGGGCACTGAGCCGAGACAGATGGACGGGGTCCGGTCGCGGCTGGACGCTGGAGACCGCTCGTCCGTACCGACGGCACGTCATGCGGCCGTCTGGTCGGAGACGACAGAGGACCCAGGCCTGCCGCGGCGGCGGTCCCGGGTCCTCCATGTGAACGGGTCTCAGATGGCCCCGGGAAGGAACCGGCCAATTGTCGGGAACGACGTCAAGGACGGCTGGGCCTTCTTGTAGGAGGTGTAGATCGCATCAAATTCCGCCTGACTGATGTACACCGGCGGCGGGCAGAATCGCACGTGATCGAGATAGGTGTACTTCGGGTTCGTCGCGGGCTTGGTCAGGTCAGAAGCCGCCGGGTCGCCGACGTAGATGATCTTGTCGCCCGGATCGCCCTGGAGAGCCGGGGTGTCGTTGTCTGCGCAGTAGATCTCGTCCTGGACGCCGTCACTGATCACGTAGATGGTGTCCGCTCCGGGCTCGCCGTAGACGTCTTCCGCGCCATCCAGCACGAAGAGGGTGTCGTCGCCCTCGTCTGCCGAGAGGTGGTCATTGCCGGGGCCGTCCATCAGGACGTCGTTGCCGGCGCCGCCGTCGAGGTCGTCGCGACCCTCGCCGCCCTCGACGTAGTCGTTGCCGTCACCGCCCTGGAGCTGCTTGTCGTCGCCGGCGCCGCCGAAGATGACGTCGTTGCCGCCGATGGCCTTGAGCACGTCGATGCCGTCGCCGCCGATGACGAGGTCGTTGCCCGCGCCGGCGTTGACGGCGTCGTCGCCGGTGCCGCCGTCGATCTGGTCGTTGCCGTCACCGGTGCTGAGGTCGTCGCTGCCGTCGCCACCGAGCGCGATGTCGTCGCCGGCGTTGAGGACGATCTTGTCGTTGCCGGTGCCGCCGTCGGCGAAGTCGTTGCCGCCGCCGCCGGCGATCTGGTCGTCGGCGTCGTCGCCCCAGGCCTTGTCGTTGCCCGGACCCATGACGAGCTTGTCCTTGCCGCCGCCACCGGAGGCCTTGTCGTTGCCGGCGAGACCCTTGAAGGTGTCGTTGCCGCCCTTGCCCTTGAACTTGTCGTTCTTGGTGGTGCCTTGGACCTTGTCGGCCTTGTTGGTGCCCGGGTAGTTCTTCGCCTGGGCGGCGACGGGGGGCACGAGCGCGAGCGCCACGAGGGACGCGAAGACGGGGAGGGAGCGCCGGAGTCGGATCACCGCGTGACCGTAACCGGCGGGTAGCCCGCGCCGTCAGCGAACGGCCCGTCCGGACGTCCATACCACCCTTCGGGGCGGTGTGGCGGGCCTTCGGCACCCCCCGGAGGGACCATCCCGGTCTGGTCCGGACCAGTCCAGCGGGCCCTGACGTCCTGGGGTGGTGAGCGTCAGGTGGGCCAGGCGAACGAGTCGAGGCCGCCGAGGAGCCGGTCGACGTCGGCGTCGTCGTTGTAGGGCGCGAGCCCGATCCGCAGGCCGCCGACGTCGCCGAGCCCGAGGTGGCGCACGGTCTCGTAGGCGTAGAAGCTGCCGGCCGGGGCGTTGACCCCGCACTCGGCGAGGTGCTGGCGCAGCTGCTGCGGGTCGACGCCGTCGAACGTCGCCAGCAGCGTCGGTGTGCGCCGCGCGGCCCGCGACCACAGCGTCACCCCGGGCAGCCCGGCGAGGTGCTCCTCGATGCGGGTGCGCAGCCGCTTCTCGTGACCGTGCACGGCGGCCCAGGAGGCCGCCAGCCGCTCGCGGCGGGTCCCGGACGCCTGGGCGAGGTCGGCCAGGAAGTCGACGGCGGCGGTGGTGCCGGCCATCAGCTCGTAGGGCAGGGTGCCGAGCTCGAACCGCTCGGGCACCGCGTCGGTGCTGGGCGCGAGCTTGTCGGGGTGCAGCCCCTCCCACAGCTCGGGCCGGGCGTGCAGCACGCCGCAGTGCGGGCCGAGGAACTTGTAGGGCGAGCACGCGTAGACGTCGACCCCGAGCGCGGCCACGTCGACCAGCGCGTGGGCGGTGTGGTGCACGCCGTCGACGAACAGCAGGGCCCCGACCGCGTGCACCGCCTCCGCGATCGCCGCGACGTCGGGCTGGGTGCCGATGAGGTTGGAGGCGGCGGTCACCGCGACCAGCCGGGTGCGCTCGCTCAGCACCTCCTCGACCGCCGACACGGGCAGCTCGCCCGTCTCCGGGTCGAACGCCGCGAACCGGACGCTCGCCCCGGCCCGCTCGGCCGCGATCACCCACGGCCGGACGTCGGCGTCGTGGTCGAGACGGGTCACGACGACCTCGTCGCCAGGCCCCCAGCCCTGCGCCAGGGTGCGGGCGAGGTCCATCGTCAGCTGGGTCATGCTGCGCCCGAACACCACGCCGCCCGGCTCGCCGCCGAGCAGGTCGGCCAGGGCCGCCCGGCACTCGACCACGACGGCGTCGGCGTTGCGCTCGGCCGCCGTGACGGTGCCGCGGTTGGACAGCGGGCCCGTCATCGCGTCGTAGACCGCCCGCCCGACGACGTCGGGGGTCTGGGTGCCTCCCGGTGCGTCGAAGTGCGCTGCCGCGTCGGGACCCTGCAGGGACGGGAAGTGCGCGCGGACCCGCGCGACGTCGTACGTCGTCACGTCGGCGAGCGTAGCCACCGCGGTCCGTGCGACCGCCGCCGCCGGCGCCTACGGTCGGAGCATGCGCATCGACCTCACCGGCCGGACCGCCCTCGTCACGGGCTCCACCCAGGGCATCGGGCTCGCGATCGTCCGCAGCCTCGCGGCAGCGGGCGCGCGCGTCGGCGTCAACGGCCGCTCGGAGGCGTCGGTCGGCCGCGCGGTGGCCGGGCTGCGGGCCGACCTGCCCGACGCCGAGCTGGTCGAGGTGGTGGCCGACGTCAGCAGCGACGAGGGTGCCGACGCGGCGCTGGCGGCGCTGCCCGACGTCGACGTGCTGGTCAACAACCTCGGCATCTTCGAGTCGCGCCCACCGCTCGAGATCACCGACGAGGAGTGGCGGCGGTTCTTCGAGGTCAACGTGCTCGCCGGGGTGCGGCTCACCCGGGCGCTGCTGCCCCGCATGACCGGGCAGGGGTGGGGCCGGGTGCTGTTCGTGGCCAGCGACTCGGCGGTGGTGGTGCCGGCCGAGATGATCCACTACGGCATGTCCAAGACCGCGCTGCTCGCGGTGTCGCGGGGCTTCGCCAAGGCCGCGGCCGGCACCGGGGTCACCGTCAACTCCGTCATCGCGGGCCCGACGCACACCGGTGGCGTCGAGGAGTTCGCGCGCAGCCTGGTCGGCGACGACCTGCCGTGGGACGAGGCCCAGCGCACCTTCATGCGCGAGCACCGCCCGCAGTCGCTCATCCAGCGGCTCATCGAGCCCGAGGAGATCGCCCACATGGTGACCTACCTCAGCTCGCCCCTGGCCTCGGCGACCACCGGCGGAGCCGTGCGCGTCGACGGCGGGTACGTCGACGCGATCCTGCCCTGACCCGCACCTCTCATGGCGACGCCCGGGCGGGGTACCCCCAGGCCGTGTACGACGACGTGAGGCCGTGTGCCGTCTGCGGGTCGCCGGTGCGGCTCGAGCCGCGCGAGGTGGCCGAGGCGCCCGACGACGCGCCGGTGGGTCCCAGCGACGGGGTCGTCGGCACCGCCGACCCGACCGTCGACGAGCGCGTCTGCACCAACCCCGACTGCCCCTCCCACCGCGACGGCGGCGCCTGAGACCGCTGGGACCGGATACCCGAGGGTCGTGACCACCACCCCGGACGACCCCGACGCCCAGCACGACCAGGACCACGACCAGGACCACGACCAGGACGCCGACCCGCCGACGCCGTTCGGCGAGGAGCCCGACACCACCCAGCTCGATCCCGGCTCCGAGCCCGCGAGCGATCCCGACCCCGAGCCGGGCACCGCTGGCTGACCTCCCGTCCGGAGCCGGCTGTCGGCGGGGTCGGCCATGATGGGCGGACCATGCCCCGCTGGAACCTCGCCTCGGTCGAGAAGGCCGCTCCGGACGCCGCCTCGCTCGCCGCGGCCCGCCGGCTCGCGACACCGGGACCGTGGTCGGAGACCGGCAGCACCGAGACGCTGGTGTGGGGCAAGTGCCAGGGCTCGGGACGCACGCCGTACCAGGTCAGCATCGACCTGAGCGGTCCGGCGTACCGGTGCAGCTGCCCGAGCCGGAAGTTCCCGTGCAAGCACGCCCTGGCGCTGCTGCTGCGCTGGGTGCAGGGCGCCGGGGAGGTCTCCGACGTCTCCGCTCCCCTCGACGAGGTGCAGGAGTGGGCGGCGCGCCGCGACGAGCGCCGTGCGGCCGCCCGTCCCCCGGTCGACCCCGAGACCCGGGCGCGACGCCAGGCCGAGCGGCGCGAGGTGATGTCGGCGGGGCTCGTCGACTTCGACCTGTGGCTCGCCGACCTGGTGCGGGCCGGCACCGCCCAGGCCCGCCGCCAGCCGTGGGCCTGGTGGGACGCAGCTGCGGCCCGCCTGGTCGACGCCCAGCTGCCCGGACTCGCCGAACGGCTGCGGGCCATGGGCTCGGAGGTCAGCCGACGCGACGACTGGGCCGACCACCTGCTCGCCGAGCTCGGCACGTGGTGGTCGGTCTCGCGGGCCTGGTCGGCCTGGGACTCACTCGACGAGCGCACCCGGGCCGACGTGCGCGCCTACCTCGGGTGGCCGGTGCCGACCGACGAGGTGCGTGCCGGCGAGACCGTCACCGACCGCTGGCTGGTCCTCGGCGCCCACCGCACCGAGGACGGCCGCCTCCACCAGCAGCGGACCTGGCTGCGGGGCGAGGCCAGCGGGCACGTCGTCCAGCTGCTCGACTTCGCCGCCGGCGGCGCACCGCTGCCGCTGGCGCACCTCGCCGGCTCGGCGCTGACGGCGACCCTCGGCCTCTACCCCGGCAGCGCACCCCGGCGCGCCCTGGTCGTCGGTGACCCCGAGGTGTCCCCCGATCCCGGCGCTCCCCCGGCGCCCGTCTCGCTCACCCGTGCCGCGGACGCACTCGTGCGGGCGTGGTCCGAGAACCCGTGGACCGTGCGGGTGCCGGTCGTGGTCCGTGCCGCCCTCCTCCCGGGCGGCGCCGACCGGGGCACTGACCGACTCACGAGTGCCGTCGACGCCGACGGGGTCGCGGTGCCGCTGCTCGACGCCGACGCACTGTGGACCGCTCTCGCGCTCACGGGCGGTGGTCTGACGACGATGGTCGGCGAGCTGGAGAGCGGCGGGTTCCGGCTGCTGAGCGTGCTGGGCGACCGCGGGCTGGTCGCGGCGTGAGCGCCCCCGCCGCCACCTCGGCGACCTGGTGGGACGAGCTGCGCGCCGCGGCGCTCGTCGGCACGGCCAGGCGGCCCGCACCGACCCCACCCGACCGGCTCACGCGTCCCGAGGCGCCCCGTGACCGCGAGACCGCCCTGCTCGACGCCGCCGCGCTGGCGTCGGCTCTGCGCCGGTGCGCCCCGCCGCGCACCGGTGACCGGGTCGCGGAGCCCGCCGGTCCCGACACCCGGCCACCCGCTCCCGAGCGGGCCGTGCAGCTCGTCGACCTGCTCCTGCACCAGACACCGGCCGGACCCCGGCTCACCTCGGTGCTGCTCGCCCACTGGTTGCGCACCGCCGACGACCGGGGCGTGCGCGCGCCCCACCACCTCCTGCCCGACCTCCTCGCCCTCGCCACCCGCGACGCCTCGCTCCGCTCGCTGGTGCTGCGCGTGGGCGACGCCCGGGGGCGCTGGCTGGCCGCCGCCAACCCGGCGTGGGCCTGGGCCGGGTCCGACGCAGCACCGGTCGAGGTCGACCCGGCGGGCTGGGCCCGGCTGACCACCGACGAGCGCGAGCTCGCCCTGCTCCGCCTGCGTGACAGCGACCCGGCCACCGCGCGGGAGCTCCTGGAGTCGACGTGGTCCTCTGACCCCGCGGCGGCTCGGGCGACCCTGCTGGCGACCCTGCGCCGAGGGCTCGGCCCCGACGACGCCGCCCTGCTGGAGCGGGCCCTCGACGACCGGTCCGCCAAGGTGCGCGAGAGCGCCCTGCGGCTGCTCGACCGGCTCCCGGCCTCACCCCGCGGCGAGCGGATGGCGGCGCGGCTGCGGGGCCTGCTGGGCACCACCGGGAGGCTGCGCCGCAGCCTCGAGGTCGAGCTGCCCCTGGAGCCCGACGCCGCGGGGTGCGCGACGGGCTCGGCGCCCCGCGCGCGGGCGGCTCGCAGCGCGACCACTGGCTGGCCACGACGATCCGGGCGGCCCCGCTCGAGGTGTGGACCGAGGTCAGCGGAGCCGACCCGTCCGCCACCTGGCGGATGCTGCGCGACGCGCGGGCGCGCAGCCTGCTCCTCGAG
>Ga0325401_1002071_pt1 | contig 17549 bp, 15 predicted proteins | sample PopdelMetagenome_FD_205666 | JGI IMG/M metagenome (GOLD analysis project Ga0325401, IMG submission 205666) | Populus deltoides microbial communities from Bellville, Georgia, United States - Xylem-PdKOR-R2 | ecosystem: Host-associated > Plants > Phyllosphere > Stem > Wood/Secondary xylem | place...
CTTTCCTTGAGACAAGAAATTGTAAAAGACTCAAAATGAGAGGAGCCATGCTTCCATTGTCGGTGCTACTGTTAGCCACTTGCCACTTTGCCTTTTCTATCAAAGATGGTAAGCTTTAAAATCCATGTCTGTCCCTTGATTCTGTTGCATTCAATTGGTTTGGTCAATAACTAGCTCGTTCAAAGCATGCTGGTGCCCGTTGCTAATCACCATATAGTTGGCAAAGTTTACTGTGCATAAAGCTCAGGGCTTAGTAGCTTGGTCTCTCACAGCCATATTTTGCACCTTGTTTGCTGCTATCTATGCCTATGTATGGTAGGTGAATTGTAAGATCATCAGGGATCAAAAAATACTTTGTCCATGGTGGATATGCATATATTTGTGATGTTCTTCAAAGTGAAGCAGTCCTTGATTCAGTACCAATTACTTTTTTTTCACCATTCTTCACCTTACAAATCGCATAGCCACAAGGTTCCTTCACAGCAAAATCTGGAGATTTGGAATCGTGCACCGGTGATGGTGTTCATATAGGACAGTGGCAATCAATTAGATTTAAAAGATGAAAGTGGATTTGGTTTGATTTTGCAGCATAATTTGCCTGCATCAAGCCTATCCTCTAGCCTCTAGCCCATCTGCTGTAGAAGCAGAATGAATGGACCCACTTCATGGCTGGCTTTCCAGACAGAGCCAGTAAGGCACATGATCCTTAAATTCGATCTCGATATTAGTAGATGGGATATATACCTTATCAGACCAGCTTACTACTTCTAGCATAATAACATGTCACTTCTCATCACCAAAATATTTTTTATTCACTTTTTTCCCCCTTCCCTCCTTTTATTTCTTTCTAGCATTTCATGTTTTTTAAGATTTCATGTATAAAGTTGTAAATTTCATTCAATGATGGATTTTAATTTAATAAAAAAATAAAACAATATTATTAATAGGTTTTGACTAAGTCAACTCTAAACTGATTTCTTTAGATTTGGCTTAAATTAGTGGTTCCAAATTAACCTATTAAGCTAAACCACATTAATAATTGTATATTTGAGCATGCTTAAATCACCCCGGATGGTTGGGTGATATATAGAATCTTGTATCTAACAAAATCATCATTAATTCTCATATACAAAAAAAAATAGATTTTAATTAAGCACCCTTAATTAGTACTTTAATTAGGTATTGGGCTCAGATCACCATTTCTCTCGTTCATCGTTGTACTAAAACAATGATGTTTTTTAATGATTTGCCATTTATTTTGTAAATGAACATGATTTCGTAGTCTTTAAGGTTTGGACAATAAATTTGCTTAAAATCTCAATTTGTCTAAATTACATAATGCCAGGACTGGTAGAAAATGGGAACTTCGAGGTTGGCCCGAAGCCATCGGAGTTGAAAGGAACAGAGATGATCGGACGCTATGCATTACCAAAATGGGAAATTTCCGGCTTCGTCGAGTACATCAAAGCAGGCCAAAAACAAGGGGACATGTTGCTGGTAGTACCAGAGGGAGCCTATGCAGTCCGGCTTGGAAATGAGGCATCAATCAAGCAAGTTCTAAATGTTACAAAGGGAATGTACTATTCCATCACATTTAGCGCAGCTAGAACCTGTGCTCAAGAGGAAGAATTGAACATATCGATTTCTCCTGAGTGGGGCGTGCTACCAATGCAAACAATGTACAGTAGCAATGGATGGGACTCGTATGCTTGGGCATTTAAAGCCTTGCTTGATATCGTTGAGCTTGTTGTTCACAATCCAGGAGTTGAAGAAGATCCTGCTTGCGGCCCGCTCATTGATTCTGTGGCCATTAAAGCTTTATATCCTCCTAGACCAACAAATAGTAAGTTCTTTACATATTTTATATGCATTAAACTTATGAGTAGCTAGCTAGGCATGGATCATCAAGGAAGGAGAAAACAAAATAGGAGAAGTTGATGATGTGAAGTTATTGAGTCCTCGTTGAATTATGTCCCTCACAGAGACCTTTAGGACGCTGTCTCGAGACTCTCAACTTGGTATTTAGCCCCTGGGGAGCAAGCAACAGGGCACTCAAGGACTGTCTTCCCCGGTTGCCTCACAATATTTATTTTCCAGTCCTTTTCACAAGGGGACGAGTATGGCAAGTGTTTAACTGGTTTGATCAAGCCTTCTAGTTTTAACAATGAAGGAATCCTAGAGGTAATTAGCTATCGGCTCAATGGATTTGAGACATTAATATGCTGAAGTTGCAGCCTGCAACTTCACCTATGCTGAGCCTAGCATTCATGACTACTTGATGCCTGGTCCCATTGCAGCTGTTCCTTTCTGGTTGAACTTTAAATCGTTACTCAAACATCGCTAGCTATTAGTCACTGATTCCTGCTATAAACACCAAAATGTTGACTTAATGCTAACAACTTGTATTTTCATTCTAAATTCTGCAGAGAACCTAATGAAAAATGGGGGTTTCGAAGAAGGTCCATATTTGTTACCTAACACATCTTGGGGTGTCCTGATCCCACCCAACATTGAAGATAAGCACTCTCCCCTTCCTGGTTGGATGGTTGAATCCCTTAAAGCAGTTAAATTCATTGATGTAGAACATTTTTCGGTGCCACAAGGACGGCGTGCCATAGAACTTGTAGCAGGCAAAGAGAGTGCCATTGCACAGGTAGTCCGTACCATAATCGGCAAAACCTATACCCTCTCATTTGCAGTAGGAGATGCGAGCAATTCATGTGAAGGGTCAATGATTGTCGAGGCATTCGCCGGCAAGGACACAGTCAAAGTTCCTTATGAATCCAAGGGCAAAGGTGGGTTTAAGCGAGCAGTGCTTAAATTTGTTGCTGCTTCTAGCAGAACAAGAATAATGTTCTACAGCACATTTTACACCATGAGGAGTGATGACTTTTCTTCTCTATGCGGACCTGTTGTCGATGATGTGAAGCTGTTGAGTCTCCGTGGAACATGAATCATTAGAAGCTAATTAAGGGTATAAAGCAAGATTATTCGATGGTTTGGACTTCGGATGTGTGAATTTCGCCTTCGCGATTATACCATATATCAATATTGTTGTTATATAAGAGAAGCAAGCATGGGTTTCAAGAGTGGGTTTTTAACACGATATATCAAGAAAAATAAGAGTATATATTATTACTAATACCAGGGTAGTTCATAGTAGTATTGTGATTTTATGAAAGCGGTGCTATGTACTATTTTTAGCAAAATAAATGAAAGAAAGTTTCTATTTTTGAACTATTTTATTTTTGTAGATTAGAAGTCCAACGAAAAAGATCACACTAAGGTATATTTTGGGCTGCTGATTTGAAATAGATCACTCTAGATCATAATAACACACAACACATTCAATTGGCCCAAGGATAAGTTGATGTTGCAAATACATTGATGGAATGCAGGAATTCTCGAGGTTACAATGAAGTGGGAGTTCACGTCTGTTTGCGAGGTACACTGCGCTGCAAACAAACACAGCTTATATACAACGGTGATTTTAAATGGTACAAATTGCTTGAACTTGACATGTAAGCTTGCTTGATAGTATGGTACAAATTGCTTTTTAAAGTATTCGAATGGCACTCAGAAACAATGGCAGTTGATTCTGTGTTTGGTTCTCAAATGGGCAATGGCTCTACGTGGCCCGCAATAGCTATTATTCGTCAATTTGTTAACCATGTTTTTAGAGAAGCTAACAGATGCGCAGATTGGCTGCCAACCACGCCTTGGAGCTGGATATGGGCACTGTTTTCTTCCCGCAACCTCCGGCTGGTTGCCTGCATATCCTTTAATGAAGGATATCGCAGGGCTCTTTTTCCCTAGCTTTGCTTTGCTTCCTTTGTTATGTGTGTGTGTGTGTGAAAGGAGCTGTGAATGCGATTCTGGGATTCTTTTTTCCTTTAAAAAAGGGGCAAACATACAGCTGCCTTTAGAAATAAAACTTTATTGTCTTGGCAAACATATATATTACGATAGCTAGGAGATTATGCAGTACAGTACAAGCCATTATCATGGGAAATGTAGGAGGGCAAGCGAAAAGACTATAATAGCAGCTGACATTATCCTGATCTTCTCTTCCACTCAGAAGCTCGACGATTTTATTCCCTCAAAACACGATATAGTATCAGTTGTGGAAGATCGATTACGTTAGTCCTCGTCATCTCATGAATTTGAGGTTTCACTGTGTTGTCCCTGCGTCTGCAACAGCTACTTTGAGCATAGTGGTTCCATTGTCACAACCAAATGCAACTCTGATAGATAAAAAGATGGAATTAACTTGTTGCCGTGAAAACATAATAAGAGAATTTAAGAAAACAGAGTAGTCTTGACCACCTCAACAAGTGAACAATTCATCTTCTACAAAGTTTACATGAAAACGAGCAGAACTTTGATAAAGAAACTTACTGGCATGACTCTTGCTTGCATCCAGCTGCCCAAACTCTTTGAAGACCATAATCCAATGTGTTCTCCAGTCTGAAGCATGGAATCATGGAGAATTAAAGAGCTAAACAGGTTGAGTTCAGTTATATTTTACTCATAATCTGGGAAGGACAGCTGAAACAGGAATTTACCGGTAAGTTGTTGCATCCCATAGACGGATAGTATTATCCTCGGAAGTAGTGATTATGATGGGAAGCCGCGGATGAACACAGCATGAAGTGATGTTGTGGGTATGACCTTCCAGTGTATGGACACAAATTTTTGTTTCATAGTCCCACACCTGATTGCGTTATACAAGAAAGGCATGCAAAATATGAGCCACAAAATTAACAGATACAATTCACGGCATGTTGGGAAAAAGAAACTGCTGGCTGGCTGGCTAACCTTGGCAGTAAAATCATCAGAACCAGTCAATAGATAAAGTTTGTCACCACGCACGAAGAAATCGATACAATTTACGCCTTTGGAATGACCATTTAGTGTAGAAACAGGAGCAGGAGAATTAAGATTCCAAATCTGCAAGAATTAAGAAATCAGAAGAACAACTTTTTGCACGGAAATCAGCCTGAAAAATCGAGGCCATAAATACCTTCACGGTGGCATCAAGTGATGCACTTGCAAAGATGCTGGTATCTTTTGGATTGAACACGACTTGCATTACATAATGTGAATGTCCTTCAAAGGTCTGAGCGCACTCCCATCCCTTCTCCCAATTCCACATCTTTATAAGCATGTCATCGGAAGACGAGAGCACACATGGCAGGGTAGGGTGGACAAGCACACCCCTAATGTAATCGCTGTGCGCCTCAAACTCTTTGACCAACTCCGTTGTTTCATAATTGTATACGCGGATGAATCTGTCATCCGATCCAGTTACAATCCATTGTTTTCTTGCTATAAACTTTGCTGACCTTACTGCAAGAAAAAAAGACATCCATTCGAAGATGAATTCCAGAATGATATGTGGGAACTTAAAAAGCTTGTTCAAGGTATCAGAATGTGCTCACGACATCAGTAATGTAGAAACTAATCTTTATCTTAACTTGTAGAAGTCATGTATTATAGCAGTACAAGGTATTGATATTTACCTGGTGATTCTGCGACCTTAAAAGACTTCTCCATGGTCTAGAATCAATCATGCAAGTTCCAAGTTAATCAGTAATTAATGTAGGGATTCAACGAACAAGAACAAGGAAACAGTCTTACAAAAGAGAAACAAGAATATAATAATAGCTAGGCCTAACCTGTGTCTGGTAGTTCCAAATACACACAGTTCCTGAATACAAGCTTGTTAGAATCCTGCGTAGAGAAATATATGTGGGTGTCAATCATATTTCGACTTAGCACACAAATACCAAGTTGCAAAGGAGATTCTGGTTACCATGGTCGTGTTGGATGTAGATCAAGAGATTTCACCCTTTCAGATAATTGTGAAAATTCTTGCTGTGCCAAGAAACATATTCAACAAATTAACGGTAGGTTTCACACACAGGTAAAATCTTTGTGAAGCAAGTAATTACTCTCAAGTACCTCAATTGTCAATTTCAGAGCCTGTCCAATACCCGATGGGATGCATGCCAAGCCAGGAATAACACAGTTAGTATAAAAAGAAAAGGTAGAAGAAGAGTGATGGGATTTAAACTCGTTTAAAATATAATGTATATTATTTTCTGATAAAATACACGTTGAAGGACCGACTACAACTCAACTCACCATTTCTTTCTTTCTTTCTTTCACAGTTGATATGGGCTAAAGACGGCAATGGCTTGAAGAGAAATCTGCTTGATAGTTGGAATGATAGAGAAGAGAGGGAAGCTGCTCCATTTATGTATACCTGGGGATCCTTCGCAGTTAAGAAAATGCTTAAGCTTACCATTCAACACATGAGTTAAATTGGACTTCGGGGCGATTCTTCTCGTGTTGTCATCTGCTATGCCCTTTGCCATTGATTGTTTTCATGTAAAAGAGTTGACGGCTATGATTGAGTTTCAATGCCAAAGTGATTTGTCAGCTTAATTAGACACGACGTGGAAAATTCGTGTTCCAGAAGGGCAGACGATTTAGAAGACGACCTGGAAATTATCAGATTGACTATGGAATACGATATTTATTAGAGTAAATGCCTTTTGACTTCAAATGTTGTGTACGGTTTGTCATGACTTGGCATTTATATCAACTTTACTTTGTTAAGGGCTGATTGAATAATTTTTTTAATATAAGAAAATAAATTTTGATTGTGTTTTTTCATTAAAAAAATACTAATTGTAAATTAAAAAAACATGTATTTAATTAAATAAATCAAGAATTATTTATGCCAATAAACACAAAAAAATATTAACAATAACTAAAAATTAAACTAGAAAAATCAAGGATGAGATATATAAGAGAAAAGTATACAACTAAGGGGGAAAAAAGTTATACATAAAAAGTATAGAACTAAGGGGGAAAAAAAAGTTATACATAAAGAATACGTTCTAACATCAGGAAACAAATGTTGAAATCTTATTCATAAATTAAATAAAGATTTAATTAGATTCTATTAAGAAAAAACATTACAGAGATTTATTAAAAAAAAACAACCAACAAAAAAATTCAATAAAAAACCATCATTCAATAAAGAAAAAACAAAAAAATAAAAAAATACCAATAGAGAAGAAAATCCTAAGCGTGTGGACCTAACCTGAGTGGGTTGTATTGCTTAGATTTAAAAAAAGCCCAAACACCTGGGTCTTTTGACATAGACATACGCATTTACACTGAGTTATTGTTTTTTTGTCAAAAAAACTTAATTTTAACTTGTTTTTTTTCTTTTACTCAAAATACTAAGAAAACACCTTGACAAACCTATTTATAACCTTAAATAACCAAAAAACAGCCAAAAATCCAAAATTAATTTGAATTAAAAAACTTCCTGAGCTTATATTTACCGTCTCAGGAAAAAAAAAAAGATAAGAAACACTTAGGTGAAACTCTTTTTATCAAATGAAACTTGTTGATATCAAAATAAATATTTTTCATGGTTGAAATTATTGTCAACTAAAACTCAATCTACTAAATTTAATCACTCTCTATGATATTTCAAAGTAGAGATTAAAAAAAAATAAAGATTTGTACCATAATTGAATATTTGAAATATTAAGGGACTGAAAAGTTATTATTTAAAAAATAAAAGGATTAAAGTAAACTTTTCTCCTTATTTTTTAAACTGCCACCCGTTTTCTCCTTGCTTTACAATTAATTATAACTTTGTTCGTCCTTAACAATTCTTGATAAATTGATCATGAATTTGGACATAAAAAAATTCAATTAAAGAAAAACAAAGTTTGCGGTGAAAAAAATACATTTTGCATTGCTACATTGAACGTGATTTAGTATTTTCTATAATAATAGTTTATTAAAAGTAACTATTTATTCTCCTTAGTACAGTTTCTTCGGAGAATCATCAAAGTGATGATTGTTCATCAATGCATCGTTCAAAAAAAAAAAAAATGCTTGATATCTGAGTTAACTAAATCCTTTGGGAAAATAGCATCTTCATCTACGAACTTTAGTCCGTGCAATAGAAAAATTTTACAAGTTAATATGTATCTAATGTGTTTAATTAGATTAAAAACTCAAAATCAGTAAAATAAATTTAACTCATGCAAAATTGATAAACTCGGTCCGATTTAACAAGTTTACTAAATTTATTATATGAAGCAAGTCGGTTCCAAATTTGACCTTAAAATATATACTGACTCGTTTTGTGAGATTGAACATATCTTTAAAACCGTATATTGGATAAATATAAAATTTTACAGGGAAATATTAGATACATAAAAATATATTGTGGTAAATGTTCAAGTCAAATGGAGATAGGAAACATAATATTTCAGATAGTTAAAGTTAGTAAACTAATATTGTCAAATATATAAAAGAAGACCTTCATGTACTATTTGAGACATATTTATACCTACCGGTGGAAATTTGCTTCGATTAAAGTTGAGATTGAAACTAAACATCCGAAACTTTCCAACTATATATCGTAGGCCCAATAATTCATCCAAACAAGAGAGAACGACATGTTTGAAATCATGACTCAAATCTGCCAATAATATGCAAAAATTAGAGATTCAGGCTATATGGAGAAATTTTAACATGAAGACTTTTTTATTGTTTTATTTATTTATTTATGTAATTGTAAATAATTATTTTTAATTTGATTTTTTTCTAGCGCATTAGACATTGTTTAGGGGTTTATTTCATTATTGAATTTATGCTAGTTAATTACTAATTTAAACTCATTAGCTTGCAACTTAAAAGGGGTTTATCAAGACTTATTGTGATGGGAACAACCAGGTTGTCAACAGATTTATGTGTGCTTCGTACCTTTTAGTGATTCTCCTGTATTGAAAAATTTTGTTCTGAGATTTTTTATTTTTTCATGTCATTAATTTATTGATTCATACTATCTATTTCTCTTATTTTATTTAGATCACTCATTAATTATAATATTGTTGACTCATTTTATCAGATTTTAATGTAAATTAATTTCTTAACTAGAATTATCAAGTTAAAAAAATTATTTATGATTTTATGATTTTATAATTTTACAATTTAAGTTTATAATCCGAGTTTATATTATATTTTTTATATTATGTTTCTCCATGAATAGATGGAAATCTTGTCCTTCCTCGACCGAAGACTCTGTTGAGTTCCCCTCTGGAGGAAAATGAACGAATCCATCATCATTTGCCCACATAGCTTCTTGTCCAGCCCATGATCCTGGTGGGCAAATCTCACCATAACACGGAAGAAATTAAATGATCTCGTTGCTGCAGTAGTGAGGCAGGTATCTGGGATTTCCTTGTTTGTAATAAACGGTAAACAGTATGGTATGGAACAACGACGAAGACATTTCCAGGCTTCAAAATGGCCTCAGGACGCGTAATGAAATGTCTTGGATTCTTTTTCATGACCTCGGCAGCAGATATTGATTTCTTACGAATCTCAGCAAACCCTCCAGGATGCACCAGCTCGAGGAGACTACGATTCCTGAACAATGAACCCATTTTCATAGTATTGCAAGTGTTCGGTCTGGAACAGGAAAAATAGAGGAGATGACATTAATTTTTTATCCCCAAGCTAGCTAGCTAGCTAGGTTGACTGTAGTGTACTTGCTTTATTTTTGGCTGTCGAGTAGCCTGAAGGATCTTAGGAGAGCATGGGCGTTCGCATTCTATGATGTTGTTTGCGATTCGTCCGAGGTTTTCCAACAAGAAACTAGGTAAAGTTTATACGTTTTGTCTTCAATAGTAGAAACTTGAAGCAGCCCCTTTCTACTATCTTTTATTCGGTTCAGGATTCCTTTGCTAACGTTTTTATCCTTTGAAAATGTTTGTTTGCCATTATGCCTGTCCTGCCACTTACTCTCGGATATCCGAAGCTTTGTTTGATTGGGAATTTAAATATTTTTAATAGATTCCCCCACCTTTTGAATCAAGACCGCATCCGTAGTTCATGCACAGACAAATCATATGAATATTAGTGAAGAACTTGATTAAGGGAGAGGGAGAGGGAGAGGGAGAGGGAGAGGGAGAGTAGTTGAAAAATAATTTTTAAAAATAAGAGATATTTTCATCATTTTTTATGATTCCAGATATAATTTTCTCCTTTAGAAAAACAGTTGGCATATTCGTAGCGGCCTGGCCTGATAAGTATATTCGATCCTCAATTATAGTGTAACAGAGGACCACCCCTGCTTCCGTCTAGTAGACTCAATACAGATCAACTGCAGCTGCAACTTGCAGGAATTAAACAAGATAAAGATGTAATGCGCCAAGCAATTACTCATCCATGCTGCTACTTGTATCAAGGCAGAAACAACTAGTTTCATATTCGTATGAAAGAGCAGTCACAGAACACCCAGAGTCACCCCTAGCGGCACCAGGTTGACGTTTATTATAATAGTTTACACGCTGGTTTTAATTCACACCGGATTAGAGGAACCACCACAATAAGAAAAGCCATAATTATAATCGCTAATCAGCACGGTGCTGACAATTAAGGACAGATAGAAACACTAGTAGCATCCTGCTGACATCGATAAGTAGCATAAAACTGTATGTATGAAGGATGGAATAAACAAGGCAAGACACTCCTGGCAAAATGATGATATGAGCAACTCAAACAAACAGGTCAGCAATAAACCTGAAATCATCCAGTTTATACTCGTACATGTCAAAGGACATAAATCTATATCCTCAAAATCATATAATCAAAAGCCTCTCACTCCATCAATGACAACACCCCCCTTCACTCAAATGCGTCGTCATCGTCATCTGGAAGAGGTTGACTAGCAGCAGCAGCAAGCTCAGCCTCGTGCCTGTTAAAATTACCAGCAGCAAGAACAAAGATCAAAAACCAAACTGATGGTATGTATACAAATAAACATGGATGATTTGCTGTATCAAGTTTACAAAATAAAAAATCAAACTGGCCTCTTGCAATACTTGATAAACACAAACACATTGATTGTATAATATGTAGGTCCATTTTTATGAAACCTGAGAAATTCTTTTCCTTTGTGTTTTTGTACAAACAATGCACATAATCATGTACATGCAGATTTGTGAATATCTATGGAGTAAAAGAAAGTAATAGAATGGCAAAGGAGAGCTAATCTTAAATGACATTGTACACTTACTGTGCCTGTGCTGCAAGGTCAATAGGCACTTCTGGGGGAGCCAAGGCTGGAGTCTCAACAAAATGCAAGTTAGGATCCCTGGAGTCACAAAACAACCCCAAACATTATCACTTAACAAAAATTACAAAAGGGTAAAGGCATTCAGATTGGCATGATGATGATCCTTTACCCAGCAAGTTTTCTGGCAAGGTACAAAAATGGCTTCTCAAAATTGTAATTGCTCTTAGCTGAAATCTCATAGTATTGCAAGTTCTTCTTCCTGTGAAAAGTAACCTGCTTTGCCTTCACCTGCCTGTTCTTTACATCCACCTTGTTTCCACAGAGAACAATAGGAATGTTTTCGCAGACCCTGAAGAGCAGGCAACAGGAGACAATCAAAATATATTGAGTCAGCTTGGCAAAAAGAATTCAATTCAATATATCAGAACAAAGAAATCAACACACCTGCAAAGATCCCTATGCCATGTAGGGACATTCTTATATGTCAATCGTGCAGTAACATCGAACATAATGATGGCACACTGCCCATGGATGCTGCATAGGAAACCAAAAACTGTCATTCAGTAAAATCACTTCAAGCTGCTTTCGTACAAAGAAAACATCAGAGAAACAAGCAATATAGGACAGGGCCAACAAAGATTGCTAAAATCCATAATCCCAGAAGTACACACACATGTAATTATCATCAGCACTTGAAAAAAGAACCGGAAAAGAAAGAAATCCAGCATCATGCTGGTATCCACCCCAACAATTGAGATGGTTGCTTACGTATATTCATGCAATAAATCTCATGATAAAATGAAGCATACAGAACACTAGGTTCTAATTATGAGCGTGTGTGCAAAATCCTGTCAGTAACACTGAACACATCTATCATTAAGCCATTCAAGTGCTAGTGACCCGATAACTAAGAAAAAAATTTTGAAACGCCAGGAATGATCCAAAACAACATGCATACAATTAGTATGAAAATCATCCTTAAAACAAACATCAGACACAAAAACTTACTAATATCCATCTCTGAGACCACCAAACTTCTCTTGACCAGCTGTATCCCAACAATAGAATCTAATTTTTCCACAGTTGGTGAAGAAATCCAAAGGATGAACTTCCACACCAATAGTCGCTGCATCCATTACAAACGCAACAGTCAATCAATCACATACAACTTCAGGAACTAAAACATAAGAGCATTCAGCAACAACAAACAAAATATATTCTAACTTACGCTCATATTTCTTCTCAAACTCTCCGGTAAGATGCCTCTTAACGAATGTGGTTTTCCCTACAATTCACAACCACCCAGAAACTAAAAATCAAAACCCATGTTTTACATCAAAAAAATCAAAACCCCAAATTCCAAACATCACTAAAAATCAATGTTTCAAATAGGATCAAAACTCCAAATGCCAAAGAAAAACACTGAAGATCAACACAAAACCAAAAAAGAACACGGATTTAACCCAACAGAGCCTCGGCAATAAAAATATTTACACATACCTGTACCACCATCACCGACAATTACAAGCTTGAAGCTTGGATAATCAACAGTTTGCTGATTTGGCAAAGCCTAAAATTAACAAAAATCCAGTACAAAATATCAGTACAAAATCAACGAGAAAACAAGAGTTTGCAATGTAGATCTAATTAAAAAAAAAAACCTTAAAGACTCACCATTTTGTTTAATTTTTCAAAACAGCGAAGCTTTTTTATTGAGGCGTCGAGAAGAAGAGGGATCTGCAAGACTGTTCTTCGAAGGGTTTTATAAAGAGAGGTTTTATTGAGATCTTGTGCGATGAGGTGCAGGGGTTGGCAGATCTGTGACGTTGATGGTTGTAGACCTGGTTACGTGGAGGGTAGATATTTTCATGATGTTTGACGTGTGTGTAGAGGATAGAAGCTAGGAGGGTTTCAAATTTCAAACTTGTTCAGGTGGCTTAAATCTAACGCACGAATCTAGGCCGTCAGATTTAGGGGAGATCACCTCATCGTGTGTGGTGTCTTGGATTATGATAAGTGTATCCAGATTGGGCTTTAAAGTCCTTGGGCCGATTTGTGAGTACATGTAAAAGGCCTAGAAATAGGAAGGAAAAGTCATATAAACCTGGCTAGGTTTTGCTATGCCAAACCCGATTAGGTCATGACTAATCCTATCTGGGTCAACGCTATGACCCGGGGTCAAACATAAGTCAAAGTTTGTGGAAAAACCTTTTTTTTCTTAACAAAACCATGTCATTTTGGATTTTCTTGTTTTTCAGAAACAAAAAAAGATGAACTATATTTTTAGTAATCTTATGCCATATGGATCCCCATGTCATTGTCATGTCTTGTAATTATGATTTACTATATTTTTAGTAATGTAATATGTGATATTTTTTTTAAAATATTTTATAATTAAAAATATATTAAAATATTTTTTTATATTTAATTTTATTTTTAAAAAATACTTTTAAAATAATTTTTAAAAATATATTAAAAATAATTTTTTATTTTTGTTTTCATTTTTAATATTAACATATCAAAATTATTAAAAAATACTTAAAAAGCATAAATTTAATACATTTTTGAAATAAAAAAATTAAAAAAACAAAAGAGTAACTGGTATGAGTGATGCATTATATTTTTCAAAAGTATTTTTATATTCAAAATATATCTAAATAATATTTTTTTTTTAAAAAAAATATTTTTTATATTAACATATTAAAATTATCAAAAAAACTTCTAAAAATATCAATTTAATTTTTTTTCAGATAAAAAATAATTTAAAAATAACTTCAAAAATAAAGGTTACAATTTTTTTTTTTTTTTAAAAGACAAATTTCACACAAACAAACACTCCCTTGAACAACCATGTAACCCACTGCTCAAAAAAACAATGGACCGTTCCTTATGGGTTGAGCCTACAATCAAATTCTATTTGATCGCGTTGATGTGAAGCGGAACCAAACTCGAGGTTCAGCGTTTCGCGTCAGATTTAAGCCTAAGTATAAATCCCCTACTACACACACCACCTACGCCCTCGATCTTACCGTCCAACACACAGGTCGGCAACCACCAACGTCCCAGATCTTCCCACTCTTTACATCTTGGGTCTCTCACGCTCCTTAAACCTCCTCTTTATAAACCCCTTCATCCCTCACAAGCCCTCAAAAATTCAAATCCCAAGCAGTAGAAGCTCTTTCTACCAATTCGAAATAGAATTTAAATCTTAAAATCAAATGGTATGCAATCTCTTCTTCATGTATTGATTTCTTCCATTTGATCTTTTTGCTGTAATAATCTCAAGACTTAATCTTTATTTTCCTTTTGATGACTGTCGGTTGTTTTCTGTTTGTTTTTGTTTATTAATGTAGGCTTTGCCGAATCAGCAAACTGTTGATTATCCAAGCTTCAAGCTTGTTATTGTTGGTGATGGTGGCACAGGTATGTGCATCTGTTTTGGTTAAATCTGTCGTTTTTTATGATTTTTAATATTTTTGAAGTTTTTTTTATCTGGGTTCTGCGTTTTCTGTTTATTTTTAGTGTTGTTTGGGTTTGGGTTTGGGTTTTGATATTTTTTATATAAAAAAACATGGGTTCTGTTTTTCAGCTTCTGGGTATTCTTTTAAATGCATAGAAGATAAGATTTATCTGTATAAGAAGATTTGGGGTTTTGATTTAAAAAAAAATGGGTTTGGATTTTTGGCATTTGGGTATTTGAAAAATATAGGAAAAAACATGTTTATTTTGGCACAGTTTTGGATTTGGGGTGTTAATTTTATTTTTATTTTTTAATTAAAATCAGTGTTACTGATTTTTGGCTTCTGGGTGTTTGCACATTGCAGGGAAAACAACATTTGTGAAAAGGCATCTTACTGGCGAGTTCGAGAAGAAATATGAGCGTAAGTCTCATATTTTTTTAATTAGTTGGTTTTGTGGCGTGGAAGTTATTGATTTGTTTGTGTATTTTTGGTGAATGCAGCAACTATTGGTGTGGAAGTTCATCCTTTGGATTTCTTCACTAACTGTGGAAAAATTAGATTCTATTGCTGGGATACAGCTGGTCAAGAGAAGTTTGGTGGTCTCAGAGATGGATATTAGTAAGTATTTGTGGCTGCTGTTTGATTTAAGGATGATTCTTAAAATGATTTTTATGTTGTTTTAGATCATGCCTTGCATTCGTAATTTTCTTGGGTTAGTTATAGACTCATCAGCACTTTAATGGTTTGATTATAGAACTTATGTTAAGTGTTTTACCAATAGAATATTATTGTCTGTTCTCAAATAATTAGAACCTGGTGTTTTGTACTTCATTTTATTAGGAGAAATTGCATGAGTATATCCGAGCAATTGGGGATATCATTTCAATTACTGGGGTGGGATGTATTGTAGCCGGTCTAAGTTGGCCTTTGTATTATGTTTGATCTTCTAATGTTATCTGTACAAAAGCAATTTGAAATGGTTTAGTGAATGACAATTTTTTGTTTCTTATGCAGCATCCATGGACAGTGTGCGATCATCATGTTCGATGTTACTGCTCGTTTGACATATAAGAATGTCCCTACATGGCATCGGGATCTTTGCCGGTGTGTGTAATCCCTTGTTATGACATATTTGGCTTACTCATTTGTCTTTGAGACTGATTGAATCTTTTCAGGGTTTGTGAGAACATTCCTATTGTTCTTTGTGGAAACAAGGTTGATGTGAAGAACAGGCAGGTGAAGGCAAAGCAGGTCACTTTCCACCGTAAGAAGAACTTGCAGTACTATGAAATTTCAGCAAAGAGCAATTACAACTTTGAGAAGCCCTTCCTGTACCTTGCCAGAAAGCTTGCTGGGTAAAATGATCACTGTTGTTTCAATTCAAATGCCTGATTTTCCTGACCATATCTATCAGAATAAAACACCTATCTGAATTTGTTTTATGACTGCAGGGATCCCAATTTGCATTTTGTCGAGTCTCCTGCCCTGGCTCCCCCGGAAGTTACAATTGATCTTGCAGCACAGGCACAGTAAGTATTGTGTTCTTTAAGAATTAGCTCTCCCTCTCCTATCGATTCCTCTTTCTGGTGACTTGCATATGAAAGAAACTCAGATTATTTCAAGCCTTTTTTTTGGTCTGTTGTCTCCTGTATACGGGTGTAAATGTTTGCGATTTTTTTTATAAAAAAAAAATGTTTCTGAAAGTAGTTATCTTTAACCATCCCGCTGCTGTTAATTTTGACAGGCACGAGGCTGAGCTCGCTGCTGCAGTTAGTCAACCTCTTCCAGATGATGATGATGATGTATTCGATTAAAGTGTTGATGGAGGTCGTGGGTTTTGTGGCTGCTGGTGGATTGAGAGGCTTTAATAGTATATGGCCTCGGGGATGTGGATTTATGTCCTTTGACATGAACGAGTGTAAACTGAATGGTTCTAGGTTTATTATTGACCTGTTTGTTTTCCGTTGTCTGTTTCATCATTTTGAGGGTATTGCCATGCTTTGGTTCTTCTTCCCTCGCATACCTACAGTTTTGTGTCAATTTCTGTAGGATTTTATTAGTGTTGGTTTATATCTTAATCGACCAGTGTTGTGTTGATCCCATTTATGGCATTTTCATTTATTTGCATGCGAGGGTGATTGTTTCATGGTTCCCTAGATTCATCTGATTATCGGCTAGATGTGCTGTTAAAGTAATCCATGCTCCGTTGAAAAATTTAGGGCAAGAAGATTATCCTGCAATGAATGTTCCCAGACGCTCCTCCGTGAAACAAAATCCTTGTAACTGCCGCCGATTGTTGTTCCATGGCATACACTGCCCGTAGGTCACTGGAACAGCTCAACGTCGTTCTTGCAAGCTGTCACTATTTCAGCATGCAATCTCATTTCAACCAAATATCGAAACCAATGTCTAGGATCTCAACGATTCAAAGAAGTCTCAGAGTCAAATACCGAGAATTCATTAGACCTCTGCATGAACAAGATGATTTGCATGTTTAAAGACTTGACAGCTGATCAATCACTCCCATCCTTGCCAGTAAATTCGTATTTCTTACACAAAACTACGAGCAGCCAACTGACTCCTCTCTGAGCCCGTTTGTCTACACGGGCGCGTTTGTGTTTTTGTAAAACGCAGTGATATAATCATTTGGTAATGGATAAAACGTTATTTACTGTTTATAGGACCCACCATAATTTGCGTTCAAATTGCAGCGTCAATTAAAGCAGCTCAAAGTTGCTTCTCCTCTTCTCCACACAGTGGAGAGTGAATTGCTGGAGATGTCTATTGCTGGAGACCAAATGCTTGTTGCTAGAGTTCTGAAGGAAAGCAAAAATCCCTCTCTTCTGCCTTGCTCTTTTTTCTCTCTCTCTCTCTCTAGCTTCCTCTCTCGTCCCCTTCTTTTTATAGGCCTAAGAAAGAAATTCCAACCTTATCTTTTTGGGATGGTGATCATGTATGAAGATAATTAC
>Ga0325401_1002072_pt1 | contig 17546 bp, 14 predicted proteins | sample PopdelMetagenome_FD_205666 | JGI IMG/M metagenome (GOLD analysis project Ga0325401, IMG submission 205666) | Populus deltoides microbial communities from Bellville, Georgia, United States - Xylem-PdKOR-R2 | ecosystem: Host-associated > Plants > Phyllosphere > Stem > Wood/Secondary xylem | place...
GAATACTCATTATTATTAAATTCCATAGCTCTCAACACAACAAACTTTGTTCCCTGACGTTTTCCAAAATGGCAACAGCAGCAGCAACAGAACATTGGCAGCAATGTGCGAGTAATTTTATAGTGCTCGGAATAGAGCTCACTTCAGAAAAGAGAGATACACAGGGAAGAATTTAGATGTGATCTCCATTGGCTGTCATATTTCAGCTGCCATTCCGAAGCCATGACATTAGAGAGTTAAAGAGACGAAGGGAGAATTGAAGGCAGCTTATCAAACAAACGCCATTCAAAAACCCATTATCAAAAATGAATTTTCAAGATTCATAGTTAGAAACTACAGAGTATACCAAACACTACCACACTAAAGATTCTCACAAGGACACGGACACAGACCACCCTTACAGAAAATCAAAACTCAATCTTCAAAATCTCCAGCATTTTCCAATAGATAGTTGGCTGCCAGTTGCTCATTGCGATCACAAGCCAAGAATGCTTCTATGACAAGGGCTCTATCAAAACCCATTGCCTCGAGCTATAACAGGTGAAAGGAGAAAAACAGGAGCAATGTTTCAAAGAATAACAAAGAAGAAGAAAATCCCAAGACAGAATAAATGAAATGATATAGGCATACCCGTTCAATAGCTTCTTGTTCAGCTGGGGTCACATTGATTGCATGGGGCATATCTTGGTCAGGCTGATCAAATATATCCCTGAGAAGAACAGATTATACCATATTGTGACATCAACGATCAGGGTGGATAAATAATCAATTTTTCTGCAGACTGCATATCTTATATATATATAAAAAACACTATTAAATGACTTCTCAGGCCAATCCTAGGATCCAACACATGGTTGGTCTCAAACCCAAGGCTTGCATTTTCCACCAAGGCATATGCCAATAGACCGCATAGGCATTGGGAAAACTAATTTTTTATTATAATTAATGACAACCTATTTTTAAGGTTTTTGAATATCAAAACCAAGAAAAGCCAAAAGCTCACTCATTTCAGGCTCATGCCAGCTAAATACCAGCTTAAGTAAAGCGCTCAGTAATTATTCTAGCACGCCAGCTTAAGTAAAGCGCTCAGTAATTATTCTAGCATGCCAGCTTAACTAAAGCTTGTACATGGCGCCTTAGAGCCCATATAAAACTAAAGACTTGCTTAATTTAGAATACTTCACCATCCAGTAATATTAAATAAATTTGCAGTTAAAAAATAGACAAGAAGTTACAACTCAAAACTGACAGTATATCAAGCCCCACATCCTGGGGCCTGCCAGATTTAATCCCAATTAAACCAGCATCACACGAATGTAAGGAGGGTGTGGGTGCTTTCCATATAAGACAACTCCCCCACCCCCCGGCCCTCTTTTATGGATTAAGTGGTTTCGTATAGCATGAAACCATCATTTTTCAAATGTCCACCACCATCGCCATTTCTATCATAGAAATTATGGAAAAGATTTATGCGTAACAAATATGAAGTACATCAATAACTACCCACAATTATGATGAAATTGACCAACATCTGCTAGATCCCTTCATCTTTCAATGAACCGGGATACTTGCTTTGAATTTTTTTGAGATTCCACTAAATACATCAATAAAGATACTCACCCTTCAGAACCATCAAGAGGTTCATTTATTAACTGAAGAAACTCTGCATGATGCTCTTGAATAATTCTCAAAAGCTGGGGGTTTTGCTTCCCAAGCTCCTGAAGCATGGGCTGTAACAGAAGTAGCTGATTAAACCTCAAGACAACAAATGTTGATATAGAAAAATAATAAATAAAGAAATGAAAAGCACCTGCAAGATTTGTGGATTTGCTTGAACCATTGAACGCAATGCTTGAAACTAAAATGCAAGAAAGATAGAAAAAATGAAATTATTTGATATCATGTATGAAATTGATAATCACTGCAAATCCTATATCAAACAATATCAATTGTTATTTGGCGCTTGGCATTAAATGACATATATCAACTTGATAACCATTAGAAATCCTAAATCATGTCTTATCAAAGGTTAATTTGGCAATGGCATTAAATGAAAATTTAGCACCCACCCCAAAACCATCTAAGCACGTCAATCAAAATTGTTAAGGTTTAGTTATACAATCATACCTAAATATTTCCTGCCTTTATTCATGATTCTATTACCCTATTTCTAATCACACAATTTATTACCCTATTTCTAAATCCAATGCCATGAAAGATTGACATGAATTGTGAATACCAATGAGTTTAGCATTAAAATGCATTGCATTTAAAATCCAACCATACTTGTTGATTGTTTCTAAGGAAATCAAGAGAGCCAAGTCCGCCACCAGCACCACCTCCACCACCAGAAATTGTCTGCTGGACAAGTTCCAAATCAATAACACCAGCAAACACTATACAGTTAATACATAATGAAAACCTTCTAAAATCTGAAGTTTAACCTCAGGAAACATATTCAATGGAGATGAATTAGGTGCTCCAAATGCAGGTGCAGGGGCAGCTGGAGCTGCACCTGTTTCAGTAGCCTGATCTGCAGGAAACCTAGCCACTGGGACAGCAACTTCCGCTGTTTCTGGAATGCCCTGAAGACAGAACACCGGTTTCAGTGCTAATTCTAAGCAAAGACTGTAACAGGCTACACACTAAATTTAGACTTACTGAGTACAAGTAATCCACTGCCCGCTCTGGGTTATTATAGGCAGCTCGAAGTGCACGAGTAACTGTTTCTTTATCCCAGGTTCCACCTCCCATATCCATTATTTGCTGAATGGTCTGCTCCAAATTACTACCAGCAACTAAATTGGAAGCAGCTTGACCATAAGTATCACTCTGTGCACTGCAGACATGGTATTATCACCATTAGAATAGTCAAGAACTAAAGCTGTGCATTATGGGTTACAGATTTATTAACAAAGTAGATTTTATAAAATGCCCTCAACAAGATCTCAGATATTTAGCCCACACTTACTACACAAAATGCAAAGCAAGAATTACATCAAACTGATGTGGATCACACACTTACAACATGCACATGAGTAATATTTAGGTGTCAATATTAAAAGACAAGAAACCAGCCTTTTCTTTTTAGGAAATGCTAATGGCTATACTAAGAAATAAAGAGAAAAGGTGTCCTTTGTGAAATTGTCAGAAGAAGATTTCCTTAAAGTGTCAGACATGCAGGCTGCTATTCCAGGTGTAAGGGGGAGAACATGCATCGGACCACTCAAATCAATTTTGGTATTGACTGATATGCTCTCTCCTTGAACGCATTATCCAAGAACTAAAGGAGGCAAAACTCAAACTAGCTACAAGTTACCAAACTGATCTCTCTATTTTACCCAGCATTAAAAATAAATAGCCATGCCCTCTACAATATGTAATCTGTCTTTTATAGAAAATTGCATGAGCCTAGGATGATGCTTTAAATGCACTTTAGCTTCTTATATTCAGGACATCTCACATTAACAAGTGATGGAAACAATCCAAAATAAGCAGTTCAAATCAATTGGATGGCTGACAATCCTCATTAGAACATGTATGGTAATATGGAATAATGACCAATGTAATCCCTAATAGCAAAGAGTAAATTTGTAACTTAATATCAAAAGAAGTTTCCAACTCTGGTTAGAAGTTGAGGACATAATTGTCTTAAAATAACTTGAATCCTCTTAGATATCCCAATAAACCAAATTCTATCTTCAAGTTTCTTGCTATATAATTTTGAGATCTCATAAATGTTTCAAATGTGGCTTGAGTAGAAAGAATAGAAAGGAGATATGCATTATAAGTAACAAAATCATTTGAAGTTGTTGCTGAACTTCCACGAAAGAGTATAAAGATTCTTCCTCGAAACAAAACATATAAACCAGTAGCATCATCGAGAACTAAGTTTTACATACTATATCAATATTATGCATTTACAAATACGTATTGCAGCCCTATTGTCTTAAAATAACCAAAATATGCATAGTGCAACTAGAGATAGAGCATACTTGGCTGTTGCTGAGTCAGAAGCAGATGCACTCTTTGAGTCCCTGCAGTGAAATATTTAATATATAAGAAAGATGAATTCAGTTATTCCTGAATATTTAAGCACTGAAGATATTTGTGGTATAATTGAACTCACAATGCTTGAGCATCAGGTGCGGGAGTCGAAATTGAAGTTGGTGTGGTGGTAGGTGGAGTAGAAACAGGCTGAAGTACATAATAGAAGGAAAAAGGCTTATAAAAAAGAATAGAAATAAATACAAGAGCAAGAAATACCAGAAGAAAAGTAGAAAACAAAGGGTGCAAATACCTGGGTGGATGAAGTACCAGCTGTGCCTGTTTTACTCTGTATATAGCATATAGATGGAAGAACATGTTAAGGTTCAAGCAACCAAATGAAGCATTAAATCATAAATTCCACAATAGCGCATGCAGTTCGTGAATAAAACAAATATTAAAAAAGATGCTGACAAAAAATACTGATAAACACAAGCTAATGTGCTTGCAAATGGTTCATGCAGCTTCTAATGATATATTAATTGGAAAACGCTATTAGGTGCCCTTAGGGCACCCTTAAAGTGGTTAGTAGTAGTAGTAGTAGTAGTAGTAGTAGTTAATACTAGTTAAATGTTGTAATAATTAGACAAATTTGATTTCAAATTTTCATCTAACCATCATTACCTATCCATCAATTACAGGCAAACATCCAAAGATATCATTTTTCTTTTGTAACATGATTGAATAAAAAAGCTTGAACTTCAAGTTGCCTAATTAGTAAAACAGTTGAAACCAAAAGCTACCAAAACCGATAATTCGGATATATCAAGAGATCCATTAATGGTAGTTATTAATTTTCCACCATATTTATTCAAAAAGAAATCACAAAATTTCTCAGCTTCATATTAGTCTTCACCCAAGTTTATAGTTCATGAAAACAATCACAATACACTAGCAATCAAAGACATTATCTCACACACTACAACACAGAAAAGATACTCAAAATTTCACACGAAAAATCCCGAAACATGTAATACATTCCCCGAATAAATTCTCCTTGCCATCATCAAAATCAGCAACACAAACATAAATATAGGAAAACATTAAAAGCACTACCAAAATAATTAATTAAACTTAAAAACCACAACATAGAACTAATGAATTAATGACTAAACAAAAACAAAACAAAAGAAGTAGCAAAGTATTACCTTGCTAAGCATGACAACAAGAAAACCATCTTCAGTAACCTTGTTATCAGCTAAAGTAGTCTCATCTTTCAATACTTTCCCATTATGAATCAACAATTGTTGTCCACATGGGTAATTGTCTTTTCCTTGCGCATCTTCAATATTCTTCTTTACGCCCATAATCTTCACATATTTTATGATTAAAATCACTAAAAAAAACTTGTGGTATTAATTATAGTTACAATTATAATTAAGTTAGGTTTAATTACTTACAGTGTCGGTGGGATGAACCTTAATTTCGAAATGGCTGCCTTTCAGAGTCTTGACGGTGAGCTTCATTGTCGACGAATTATGGGGGAGAGATGCAAAAACGACAGCGTTGCTAGGAGGAAACCCTAGAGAGAACCAGAGCGTGCTGGCTGTGGCTGGTACAGGAATCTATAAAGAGCTAACAGAGGCGAGGGGAGTGTGAATTTTTGGGTTTAAATTCACTCCAACCAAATTTTACTTTTGGTGTTTTACCGTTATGCAAAAGCTAATACTAACTAAAAATAAAAAATAATAATTAAAACAACTCAGGCAATCACAGTATATTATGAGGCAAAACATTATCTATTCCCATAATATTTTACTTTTATTGTTTTAGTTTTTTTTATATAATTTTTTTATAATAATTTTATCATTGTTTGTTAAAAATAAAAACATAAAAATTAAAAAAAATGAAAAGCGTTTTGTTTTTAAAAAACTTTGGTGTAAATTATGTTTCTCTTTCTTTCCTTTTCCTTTGATCATTTTTTTTATTTAATTATTCAATATTGTATTTATTAAAATTTATAATAGATGATTTATTTCAACTTATTTTTTACGTGGTTGTTTTGATCTTAAAAAAGAAATTTCACCATTGAATTAGTGCTTAATTTCATAAAAAAAATTAATTTTATTGTTTGAAGAAAATTAAAATAAAAAAATCAAAATCAAAATAGATAAAAAAATGAAAGGACTTTAAAAAAAAACAAATTTGTGCCATTGCCTTATGCCTTGAGATTTTATCAAATTTCCTTTTTGATTGTTTTAATTTGAAGATTTATCGATTTAACTTAAAATTTTATTTTGCTCGTATTTTAATTTTTAAGTTTCGAGAGAAGATCTCAACTTGTGTGTGTATATATTAAATTATTTAGTAGTTTTATTTACTAGTACATATATGTGTGTGTTCTTATTGTTATTTCTTACTTATGTTTTTTATGATATTTTTGCATTTTTCAAAGAAAAAACCCATTTCTTAAAAAATGCATTATGTTTCTTTAAAAAATATTCATATTCTTAAAGAACCTGTTTTTATCAAACAATTTATAATAAGCTTTGGGGATGTGGAGACTTATGAACTAAGTGCTAGTATAAACTATAAAAATGTGTATTCAAAGAAAAAAAAATCTCTCATATTTCTAATTTCAAATGTAATTAACTATGTTCAAATTCATGTTTATAAATATCTTTGAAGTTAGTTGACAAATTACCAATAATAAGCTTTAGCATTTTTAAATATAATATTGTCTTGTTACTAATACTAATTTTGATAACAAAAAAGTTGTTGTCTTAAATGAGAAATAATATTATTTTACACCCATAATATTATTAATGATAAATTAATGATAATTTTTATTATTAATTTTATAAATTTGAGAGTATTATAATTATAATATCTTGAAGTAATCATAACAAGTCCCCAAGGAATTCTTTCTTTCAATAACATTCTACATAACAGCAATGATTTCTTGGTCTTACAGTCCTGCGAAGCCAAGAAATTTGATAAGATCATATTGAAACCAACAATGAGCTCGAGAAGGAAAAAGTCAACCAGCAAAAAATCAGAATTCCTTAATTTCTAAGTACAGGATTACGCCTCCCAATGTACGGGCACCTCAAAATAAAACCATCGTTTTGACGGTATACAGAGATTAGAAACAATTCAAGAACAAACCACCCCCGAGCCTACGAATTAACAGCCATAAGCCAAATCAAGCATGTTCATAGTGCAGAGAGTCTAGATTCATAGTGCCAAAACAGTTCTTTTCCCATGCGATTCAGAGTATAATGTAATATAACACCATCTGTAAAACCTTCTAGTCTTAGTTCATAAGAACTTATACGTATACCAGAAACAAACTAGCTTTCCTGGTGGCAATGTTTTCAGCTTCGTTTAGATTCTTTGAAGCCCATAGGACATGAGAACATACACTTAAAATTACCTGCTGAATGCCTGAGAACCCCTCCGATGCTGCTTGTCCCTATTTCCCAAGGGCAGAACCATCTATTTTCCACTTCAAGTGCCAACCGTGGGGCTGCTCCCATGCGCGTGTAGGTGTAGTTCACCTCGGGTTAACGCTTTTTGTCAGAGCAATTTCTTTCTTTTGCAAACAATTTGGCAAGCAGCTTTGCTGACGCCATGAATCAATGACCATATCTGGAATTCTTTGTGTAATGGGCAGTATTTCATTCTTAAAGCAGCTAATAATTTATAGGATATGACTAGCTATGGAAAACACGAACTAGAAGATCATGGAGTCTCTGTATAGTACTCCTCCTATGTGGATTATGTTCTCTGGTTCAACCTATCATCTTCACTGTCACCTTTTTTTTACCAGTTAGGCTTTGGTTTTATTTTATATGAGTTTAGAGTTAAAGTTCATCAATAATCAGGGTTTTGATGCATAAATTATGAAAACTATATATAAAAAATTAAAATTAATGGGATTATTGGATCATCTGAATTATATATTTGATTGTATTTTTTTTCTAGTTATTTGAAAACAAAAAAAGAAAAAAAAAACAATTCAAGGATGAATTAAATAATAAATTATATATATATAACGCTTGTCTTTTTCAAAGATCAACTAAAGTACTTGATAGGATTAAGCATGGGCGATGAGCAAAAGGAATTAATAACTTAAAGGAGAATTGGAGAGTTCCTGCAGGGCGGTGGGTTCGTCCAACTGGCTACGAGATTCTCCATTATTATTGTTATTTTTATCAGAAAGTATTATCTTTATCCCGAAGCTTTCAATGGCATTAATTTCTACCACAGCCTTATGATGTTGATGTTTACGAATACCAGCCTGCTAGGCTCCCATGCAATTTGCTCTATGCACCAAATGGATAAAGTTGGCGTTCTTAATAATCATGCTTCTTGTTTTTAATTAATTTCAGCGATTATAATTACACCTTTAATTAATTACTCCTTTCCTTCTAATCATCCACAAATAATGTCCATTAATTAGTTATTCCTTCGATAACGATGGTGGATCGATAGGTTAGATGTTATTGGATATTGCTTTTATGATATACAGCATTTAATTAATTAAAAATAACTGCTAATTAATCTATTAAAAAGTGTCCAAACAGCACTGTTATTCATACCATTATCTATTTCTTAAACGGAATTATAATTCCAGATTAAGTTAGACTCGTATTGTGATCTTGATGAAAGAGTTTTTGATTTCTAGAACAAAGATATTTTTTTAGTTAATTTTATGTTTTTTATTTTAAATTATTATGCTTTTATAGATTTTTTTTCTATTTAAAAGGATTTCTAGTTTATTTTTTTCATTCAGTATTTCTAGATTTTTCTATTTTTTTTTGTTTATATAATTAAAGGGTTATGATAGTTTTTTGACAAGAAAAACTTTGATAAATAAAAATTGAGTTTTTAGATTTTTTCCATAATTATGATGTTATTAGTTTTTTAGGGTGTTGATTTTTAACAAGCTATGTTTTTTTTTTGGTTAATAATCGAAATTTTATAACAAGTTATGTTAACCTTCGCTTCTGTGTTCTAGTGGTTTTAGATGGAGGTCGTAAATGATATATATCATAACTCAATAATTTTTTGTAGTTAGTTGAAGTGTATTGTTAAATAACCATGCTTGGAAAGAGATCGCAAATCAAGACGTATTTAAGTAGAAAGGGATGAGGAGGTTTCCTCTCTCGAAAGAGACGTCCAGAGCTAGTATATATGTTATTTCCATATAAGTTAGTTGTTATTATTGAAAATCTTGATGGTGGGATCCATAATGAGATGCTTTTTTGTGGGAATGATATAGTATGGCGAGTGAGAAGTTTTAGCATAGGGCTATTTTCATGCAATGTGTTGGGATTTTTTGAAGTATCTGAATAACCCGAAACAAATTTTTATTTGAGGAACAAGTTATAGATTGGTCTTGTAATTACAATCTTACTTTCCACCATCTTGCTCAATGGATTAATAAGAGTACTTCCAATTTTACTTATACAAGCAATGACTTGATGAGATGTTCTAATAGTATTTTGTTGTTTTTTAATAAGCACGTTTAGCTTTCATTTTCCTTTCTTTTCTTTTTCTTTATTGTAAGCTTTTTCATTTGTCATTCTTTTAATGACGCTGTTTTAATAACATCTCAATTACTATATATATAAAAAAAATTCATGATGAGATGACCTATACAAAAATATTGCGTTAGAGATCAATGATAAAAGGATCTATGATGGGGTTGCTCATGTATAAAAAGATATTTATGATAGAGAATAATTTTTTACTGAAATCTGAACTTGAGAACGAGTTCTTCTATCCGGGAATACAGCTGCATGTTTTTTGTATGGAAAATACATACTTTTCTTAGTTAATTTTATGTTTTTTCTATTTTTATTTTTCTATTTTATATTATTATGTTTTCTTAATTGTCTTTTCTATTTGAAGGGAGTAACTTTTCTACTTTATTTTTCATATCCAATATTACTAGTGTTTTTTTTTCTTTCATATAAAAGGTTGTAATAGTCTTTTAGTAACTAAGACTTGAATAAATAAAAATTAAATATTTTAGATATCTTTTTTGATCTTTAAAGATTTTAACTTGTAACAAATTCTGTTATACTTCGCTCCCGTCTGCGTTAGTTCTATATTCTTGGACTAAAAATGAAAGATCTATTTGGTTTATATACTAGTGCTAATTAGACTAACACATAGTTTTTTTAACCAAAGAGACTGGATGAGTGATTAATGAGACATTCTTTCTTTCTCGATTTTTACCAGTTTCAATCTTGGGACCAATACTCAAGGCATTTATTTTTTCTACATATATCAGACCAATACGGAGAATAAACCTTAAAATCATCTGAGAAGAATATTTAGTCTTAATTAATACATAAGTTAGCTCAATGACCATCGAATAAAAAATTAATAATTAAAATGTTTTTCTATTTCAGTTATTTTATTTATTTATTATATAAAATGAGACTATCTAGCTAGAATACGAGAGTTCATCCCTCTTATATATATATATATATATATATATATATATGCAAGAATATCACTGAGCTACAGGCTCCTCTTGTTGTTCTATGTTGTTATCAATATCGTGCTGTTGATTTGAAAGAACATTGCTAAAAGTAATATTGATGGGTGGTGTTATTCTCACTCTATTTTGTTTTTCTCATTTCATTATTTATTACTAGTCTAATTATTTAATAATTAAGTTTCTTTAATCTTCTTTAATTCTTTAAAGTAATTAATTTTAAAATGATCTTTTATAAATATATTCTTAAAAAAATCAAGAATATACAAGATCATGACTAAATATTTAAATACTTTAAAAGTAAAGCAGATAAACAAATAAAATCCAAAACAACTAAAATCATAGCAATACTTAGGCTCTACAATATCTCCGGGTTTCAGGAGGCACAATCAGAAACGGATCCAGAAAAATAGTTATTTAATTAAAAGGATCAAGAAAAAAAACACAAAACATATTTAATTTCTCATAATAAAAAAATATTTATTTAGAAAATCCCTATAAGTAATAAGAAACTCTAAAAATAGAAGTATTAATCTCTAAAAATCCTTGCAACTCGATTCACCCATGATAAGCGATCCAAATTATATATAATTAAAATATTTTAAAAAAAATTCAACATAGATTTTATTTCACTGGAAATAGAAGTGTTCATAAATTTCTATCCTTAATTGGGTGGTAATTCCTATAATTTAATTAATGAGATGAGATTTACATCTAGAAAATTCCAAAAAAAAAATTAAAAGAAAAGAAAAGTTCATATGAAATAAACAGTCGTCTTGTTATTCTTATAATGAAACACGTAAGGAAAAAAAAATAAATCAAAGGCTGATTAATTAATTAATTAATATATTTCCTAATTATTAGTACAATCAGTATTTTATTAAAGGTAATTGATATCCATACATTTACTCAATTTCCAAACTTAATTTATGATGAAGAAATAGAAAGCAAAAAAGGCAAAAACTTCAAGGAAAAAAAAAACCCTAACCGACCACGAAAAAATAAGGGTGGTAGCATGGTAGGAGGAGGAATCCATGCATAATAAGGATAACAACACACACATATATAAAACATAAACCCTAAGAAACCTATCATTAAGTACTTCTTCTTAAAAAGAAAAACACAGCAATAGTTTTAGCGGCTATCCGCCAGCCTCGCTTTCCTCTCAATCTCACGAGACAAATCCTTGAAGTCAACATCCTCATCAATGCATAATCCTCTTTCCTTTCTTTTCACTCCTCGACACCACCACCACCACCACCACCATGTGAATATCTATTAACCTTCGCTGATCTCTTTATTGTTATTATGGATCTTCTTCTTCTTCTGATTACGAGCATCATTAACGTGTGAAAGAGCCTCTTCTTAATATCATGGTGTGATTTTTGTAGAGAGAAGGAAAAAACAAAGATTTGCGTAAGACAATGGAGAAGAAGAAGTATCCGATCGGACCAGAGAATTATGTTCTCTATGAAGAGATTGGTCAAGGTGCTACTGCTTCTGTTCATCGTGCCTTGTGTGTTCCTTTTAACGAGATTGTCGCTATCAAGATTCTCGACTTTGAACGTGATAACGCTGATCTGGTAAAGTTTCTCTCTTTTTGTTGCTTGAATTTTTTTTCCCCGTGATCTTCATATTATTTTTTTTGTTTGTTGAATTTGATAAGGTTGGATTTCAATTCAAATTCCATTGTCAATATCATAGAATGAAATCAAGTTTGAGAAAATATATATTTGGTATATGTAGCCATGTAGGGCTAGTTCTCCAGATACCTAACAGCTTGAAAATATTAAAAAAAAAAGCCATGTACTTGAAAATTTTGGGCCATCGGATCGTGGGGTCATTAGAACTTGGAATAAAATTTAGTTTTTTATGGTATTTTGTAGCAATGCGTCTGCTAGGTTTTGTGTTGTCATGTATTGGATCTTAACTGCACAGCATGATTTTCTTAATAACTAAAAGAAGTATGATTCTAAGCTTATTACAATTGGCTTTTGGGCGTGTTATCTATGATGGGCTATAGGAATAGTACTGTGTTTTAAATTCTACCATCCTTTTCTTGTTTATTTTTTTTATTTTTATTATTAATTTTGGTTTGTATATATGTGCTGCTTCTCTGACAGCGTACTATTTCACGGGAAGTGCAAACAATGATCTTGGTGGACCATCCTAATGTTCTCAAATCACACTGCTCCTTCGTCAGTGATCATAATTTGTGGGTTGTTATGCCATACATGTCTGGGGGCTCTTGTCTTCATATATTGAAGGCTGCTTATCCAGATGGTTTCGAGGAGTTGGTGATAGCAACAGTACTACGTGAGGTATTGAAGGGAATAGATTATCTTCATCATCAAGGCTACATACATCGCGATGTTAAAGTAAGTAAATATTGAATCTTTAAACCTTTTAGTCCTATCTTTATCTCCCAAGTATCTTACCCTTTGTGTTATGCCTCACATAGTTAGTGTTTTACACAACTATAACTCATTTATTTAGTTCTTTGACTGTGATTATGTTATGTTTTTTAAAGGCTGGAAATATTCTCGTTGATGGACGTGGCGCAGTCAAGTTGGGAGATTTTGGTGTTTCTGCTTGCCTTTTCGATTCTGGAGACAGGCAACGCACGAGGAATACATTTGTTGGGACGCCTTGCTGGTACGCATGCATGCTTTCATGAATTCGCACATAATAAGTTCTTGATTCTGTTTCTTAATTTATATACAATTATCAAGGCTAAAAAGCGTGTTCAATGGAGTTTACTGTAGAAATATTTAATTATATATGAAAAAAATTTAATTCATATTCGAGAAAAAATATTCAAGAAAAAACTCGTTAAACAAAATAATATTTAATCATACATCTACAAAAATTTTATATTGGAATCCACAGAAAGGATTCAATACATACTGCTGAAGATGCACAACGAGGATCATACCAATACGATTTTTTCATTTCTTGACAAATATAATCTGTTTCATTATTCTAAAAAATATGTGTACGGATCTAATTTATTTTAATACTGCAACCTGTCTTTTGTTTTTCAGGATGGCACCTGAGGTTATGGAGCAGTTAAACGGATATGACTTCAAGTAATTAGTCCATTCTCCTGTCAAGTGTTTCTCCATCTCGTATAGTTTAGATATCATGGAGCTGATGTTTAGCTGACAATTTTCCTACAGGGCTGATATCTGGTCATTTGGGATTACTGCTTTGGAGCTTGCACATGGCCATGCTCCTTTCTCAAAATATCCTCCAATGAAGGTGCCTAGACTGTACTAATCCGCACATTATTTGCATAATATTATGTCAAGCACCGTGGCTTTTATCGCAATCTAAATCAAATTTTCTCTTGTGAAGGTGTTGCTTATGACCTTGCAAAATGCACCCCCTGGCCTGGATTTAGAAAGGGACAAGAAGTTCTCTAAGGTATGCTTTGAACGAACGCGGAGATTTTCATACAAAAAAAAGAATGAGAAGTAGCAGAGTTAATAGCGTTTGGTTCAAGCAAGTTGCATGATATGCCTTTGTGCTTTTTCTCCAGTCTTTCAAGCAGATGATTGCTAGTTGCTTGGTAAAAGATCCTTCGAAACGACCTTCTGCAAACAAGTTGTTAAAGCATTCCTTTTTCAAGCAAGCGAGATCAAATGACTATATAGTACGGAAATTGTTGGATGGATTGCCCGATCTTGGTGATCGTATCCAGGCATTGAAGGTTTGTGAGTTAAATCGATCTAAAATACATGGCTGCACCAATAATTAGCCTTATTTCCTATTATGATTTTAATGGTACACATAAAAATCGCCCCATTTTGAAATGCAGAGAAAGGAAGAAGACATGCTTGCTCAAAAGAAGATGCCCGATGGGGAAAAGGAGGAATTATCGCAGGTTCGAATGTTCTGTTGTCTAAAGTAGAGATTAATTCGATTGCCTAGTAGCACTACAATATTTTGCTGCTATAGTTATAGTCTGTCTGTTTGTTTACAGTATAACTTTGGTGGTGTTAATTCATAGTCTGTAATTAGTGTTTGGCCTGCATGCTTCATCGATACTAAAAATATACTTCCAAAGGAATCGGTTCTATCCGCTTGTATATCATTACACTTAATTTTTAATAGTTTGCTTGTAATTATATGTAGAATGAATACAAACGAGGACTTAGCGATTGGAATTTCAACATTGAAGATGTGAAGGCTCAGGCTTCCCTGGTACAACAATGGCTTATACGTACTGTATCAAGTCAGTAACATTGGTTAGGATTCCCTGTCTCATGTTCTCTCTGGTTTTTTTATTCAGATACCAGATTCTGAGGACCCTATGACCGATAATAATCTGGGAGAAAGCTTGAATTCTTTGCCTACACTTGATGGAGTTGAAAAGCAATCAGACACTCAGAATTCTTCCCCGGGACAAGTCACAGAGATGATGGTATTTTGATATCTGGTTCTTGCAGCTTGTAGAGGGCTACTTGCTTCAATTTTCACCTTATTTTTCATGAATGTTAATTTCTATGGTTCCTAATGCTCATAAATTTCTCAGGATGATGATGATGTCTCACAAAATCGAGCTGCCCGGCTTCCATTAGTCGACTCCTCTCTAAATATTGCCAAGTATTTTCCTAACCTAGTTTTTTTTTCTTTATATAGCCACTTATACCAGTAACCAGCACTGAGCAGCAGCACATCTGCAAGGAAAAGCTGATGCTCCGCATTCTCTTTAAATAAAACTCAATCCAATAGAAAATTCTCGTGTTTATGTCTCTGTGATTAATGCTTTGGATTTATATCTTTAATTTATTGTCAGAGAATCCATTAGCTATATATACATTAACTGAAATCTAATATGGATTATGAATTATTTTCAGAGTTAGATTTTTAAAATCCGATGATGACTCGAGCACTGCAAGTCCATGCAACGAACGACATGTTTCGCAAAATTCTTCACCTGGTTGTGATAATCTTGAAGGCAATGCAGCTGAAAGTATCAATGGAAAACCTAGGTTTGGCTCCTGATCCTGTGTATTAATTTGAACTTGGATTTTTATCATTGAATATATTCTACATTTTTTACATTTCACGTACTAACATGTGACTGAAGAATATTCTTTTTCTCACATGAAAATTTATCTTAACATCCTTCCGCGTGTTTTTACCAAGATTTTTGGTATCTATATAGTGAAAAGCTGCAAAATCAACCACCAAATAGTTCAAACATCAGTGGAGCAACAATCGTTCAAGATAGAGATGATGGACCTTCTGAAAATCCTTCCAAAGCGTTACATAAACCATCAGGCAAGTATTTAAATTTTCCTTCAAGCATTTCCTTTTCATATACTCGAATTCTCGGTTTCTCATTGCTTGGGACATGATGGCTTCTGTCTTGGATTTTCTTCATAATTGTTGCCTTTTCTTCGGACGTAAAAACAATTCCCAGTTTTGCATCCCTTAATTGATATAGCATGCATTTTCTCTCTTGCTCTTATAAGTTATAAGGTAATTTCAGTTCGTCACATAATCAAAGAGTTGTTTTGCAGGAGCAAGCAGTGATGAACTTGATGAAAAAGCAAGGCTGCCAGTTGTTCAGCAAAGAGGACGATTCAAAGTTACTTCAGAGAACGTTGATATAGAGAAGGTGACTGAGTTTCTTCAGTCTCGATGTCCCTTTTTTCATTCAGATGGGATATAACTCACCTTTTCTTTTCAGGCGCTCTCACCTCAGCTGGTTCTGCAGAAGAGTTACAGCATGCAGGTTCGTAATTTTGAGGTCAGCACATTTGTGTCAATGTACCTGCTGCTATAGATTATCTGATTATTCTTTGATCTTTTCTAGTTTATGTTTCATCAGGCTCTAACAATTTTAAGGAATAACATGTGAATAAGATTTCTAAACACTAAATAATATAGTTTTAGTGGACAACTAAAAATCAAATGAGATGAATTAATCTACTAAGATTGATTATGGTGAAGTTAGTAGAAACTAGCTCTCGAAAATGTAAGAAATGCTAAGATAATTCTAAGCTAAAAGTAACCCCACATAGAACTTCATGAAAACAACATAGAAATCACAAAGTAACCCTACATAGAATTTCATGAAAACAACATAGAAATCATACTTGGAAGGGGTGGACATTTAGCTAGAGCTGTAAGTGCGGTATCGAGACATTGCAAAAGAGAGTAAATCGGCAACATTAAAATGCACCTTCCAGGGAGTTTCGTTTAATATCTAAAAACAGCTCATTCGGACAAGTAGGGCTGGTTGGTAGAGAACTTAACTTTCATATATTCTCCTTCGACAGACTATTCTGTGTGAATAGGCACCACCATTTTGTAGCTCTCAAAACTCAAAACCATCTAGGTTTCCTACTTTCAACTGTACTTAAAAAAATAACCAGTCAATTCTTTGTATATTTATGATTGTTAATTTGGAAAGTTTTATTGTTGTGCACAACTGATACAACTTAGTATTCCTTCAACAGGGCCTGGTCGATAACAGTTCTAGGAGCAGAATGACTTGTGATGGTTTTTCAGATTATTACTGGGATAGAGCAAAGCCTAAAACAAGTCCCAGGTCTTAAGTTAGGTTGTCTTGGACTAAAGATGTAAAACAATTTATCCTTTTTGATGCAATAAAATTTCAATTTTATTAGATATCACCTATTTAAATCACTTCGCCTGGAAAAATAAAGGGTTCTGAGGTCTTGCCTGGAGCGCCTCAGCATCTCTCGACAACATTGCCTTATATTATAGGAAGAATTCCTCATTCACTGGAAAAGCCTTGTATTTCTCATTTAGCTCATTCGACGGTTTCTTGACCTTGTAGATCCATTTATACATGTCTTCGAGTATCTTTGCTGCCTCCTTGGTTTCGTTTCACCTAAGATGAATTGCTACTCCTTGCCACTTGATATTTTTTATGCCTCTTCACATATCATTATCTTTTTACCACTTGTTTTTCTCTAACTAAGACTTGCAAATACAAAACTTGCGAATATAGTGAATCTTCTAAAATAAGCATGGTTTTTTCATGAGCTTCATATCTATCACCAGT